>Ga0068868_100000476_pt1 | contig 26629 bp, 31 predicted proteins | sample KBSMisM42_FD_64660 | JGI IMG/M metagenome (GOLD analysis project Ga0068868, IMG submission 64660) | Miscanthus rhizosphere microbial communities from Kellogg Biological Station, Michigan, USA - KBS Miscanthus M4-2 | ecosystem: Host-associated > Plants > Roots > Rhizosphere > Soil ...
GCAAGCAGCCATCTGGCAAGCTTCGATGTTCGAAAGTGCAAGAACCTGAATGGAACGCCGGAGGAAAAACTGGCGGGTACCCTCTGTCCGGAAGGTTGGGCACTGTATCAAACCACCGGCCCGAAATTCCAGGGCACGAATATTCCGACGGAATTCCATTACTTCAACTGGACGGACCAGCAAGGCGCTTCGGGATTCCCTCCCAATACGCCCATGGCCACCGGATCCAACTCCGACTCGATTCTGGTCCTGACTTCCCAGCAGGGTGCGGGAACCTGGGTCACGATGCGCGTTCCATTCCCCCTCGGGTTCTATGCCCGCGGACTGGATGCCCGTATTGATGATCCAAACGCTCCGGCTGGATTCGCAGGCTGGAAGAACCGCGCCGTGTGGTCCAACTATGGAACCCACTTCGTGTGGCACATCGAAGGCGGAAAAGGTACCAAGGGCAAGGAAGTCAAATTCCAGGTCCGGCCTAATCCTCTGGCCCGTTAAGTCCGCGTAAACGAAAAACCTCGGATGGTACGGATTTCAATCCGTACCATCCGAGGTTTTTTTTGTATTCACTCCTGCTGGCCAGGCCGGCTAACCAATCTCGATCCAACTCCCTTGCTTTCCCGCCAAACACTTTCACCTCACCGTCGTCTTCGCCTATACTTTCCTCACTGAGGAGGATTCCCTGTGACCTCGATTGTATTGGCGTTGATGCTATTGTTTCAGCGCACTCCGTACATTCCGCCGGGAGCCGTGGAAGGAATGCTCCGATCTATTGACGGCGCTCCCGCATCCGCAGTTCGTGTGGCCGCGATTCCCGTGCCGAAGGGCAATGGGACACCGGACGACAATCTCAATTACTTTGAATTGGTGCCTGCAACCAACACCACGCTGACCGACAACGAGGGGCATTTCGCGATGATGGATCTTGCACCGGGCCGTTACTACATCATCGCTGGAGCAAAGGGATTCGGAACCTGGTTTCCGGGTACGACGGACTTGCGCAAGGCAACGATCGTCAACGTCGTTTCCAACGAAATCACCGGCGATTTGGATTTCTCGCTGATGCAGAAATTTGGTGCAAAGCTCAGCGGCAGCGTCAAGGCGGACATGGCCTTGCTTGGACCGCGAACCGCCACGCTGGTCGGGGGAAAGCTCGAGGATCTCATTGAAGTCCCGGTCAAGCCGGACGGCAGCTATGAGTTTGGATACGTTCCACCCGGCAACTACCTCGTTCAGATGTATCCTCCGACGTCCGGCATGCCTGCGAGAAGGGTAACGGTGGGCAATGAGAGTGTCACCGGAGTGGAACTGGTTCCCCTTCCAACACAGACGGTGACTGGCCGCATCGTGACAAAGAGAGGTCCGCTTCCGGTCGGCTATCTCGGCTTCCAGACCGAAGAGACCTACGTGGATTCCACCATTCACCCCGATGGCACATTCACGGTTCAACTTCATGCCGCGACGCACGAACCTGTCATGGCAGGGCTTCCTGTCGGTTACTCCATCGCGTCGGTGCGTATCGGTTCGATGGACGTGACAAAAGGCATCACCGTTGGAAAATCCGACATATCCGATGTTGTGATTACCCTCGATACACCTCAGCAACTCGCAGCGATTAAAGGCAAGGTTTCCGGATTGGCAGCCTCTCGATATGCGACAACCCGTGTCGAAATCAAGGGACCGATCACGATCATCGGATCCATGCAAACCAATATTCGCGACGATGGGACTTTCGAATTCCCTGCAGTTACTCCCGGCAGCTACACGCTAAGCCTGACTTCGGTGCCGGAGTTTACGCCACTGACCTTGAATCTCGACAGCACGGATACCGCCAACGTTTCAGTGGTCGTACCCAGCCGCTGATAACGAAAGTTTCGAGCTGACACAAGACTTCGCACGGTCGGAGTTCGCGCCCTCGCAACTTCCGATCAAGCCGCCCACCTGGGATCTCGACGACGCTCTCCCAGGGGTGTTCTGCCAAACAGCACATGGACAATGGCACGACCAAGAAGTCGAAGGACCCTGAACCGGAGGCTGCAGCTCGTAAGGACTTATCGCTTCGGAAAGGCAGCGCGTCCCGGAAACGTCGCATCCGCGCCGAGCTCTTCATTGATGCGCAGAAGCTGATTGTATTTGGCGACGCGATCCGTGCGCGACATCGATCCGGTCTTGATCTGTCCGGCATTGGTGGCCACGGCGAGATCGGCAATCAGTGTGTCTTCGCTTTCGCCGGACCGGTGAGAAATCACAACACCGTAGGATGCCTTGCGCGCCATTTCAATCGTATCCAGCGTTTCGCTGATCGTGCCAATCTGATTTACTTTGACCAGGATCGCGTTCGCGATTCCCTTGCTCATTCCCATTGCCAGCCGTTCCGTGTTGGTCACAAAGAGATCGTCCCCGACAAGCTGCACTTTGCGTCCCAGCTCGCGAGTCAGCATCGTCCAGCCGTCCCAGTCGTCTTCCGCCAGGCCATCTTCGATGGAAACGATCGGATACTGTGAGCACCACTTCGAATAAAGCTCGATGAGATCTGCTGCGGAGTTGACGGACTGATCGGACTTCTTGAGAATGTATTTCCCCTTCTTATCGTAAAACTCGCTGGCCGCCACATCGAGTGCGATGGCCACATCGTCTCCGGGCTTGTATCCCGCGTTCTCGATCGCTTTCATGATGACTTCGATCGCCACGGGTACCGATTTCAGGTTCGGAGCAAATCCTCCTTCATCACCCACCGACGTGGCGTACCCTCCATCGTGAAGAATCGATTTCAATGCGTGAAATACTTCGGCGCCCATGCGCACGGCGTCGGGAAAATTCGGCGCGCCCACCGGCATGATCATGAATTCCTGAAAGTCGATGGTGTTATCCGCATGAGCACCGCCATTCACGATGTTCATCATTGGCACGGGAAGAACGCTGGCATTCACGCCGCCGATGTAGCGGTAAAGTGGCAGGCCGTGCGACACCGCACCAGCCCGTGCGACCGCCATCGAAACCCCAAGCATGGCATTGGCGCCTAGTTTGGATTTATTTTTCGTCCCGTCCATCGCGAGCATGGTCTGATCGACGCGAGATTGGTTGGTGGCATCCTGTCCCTGGAGGGCCGGCGCGATTTTCAAATTCACGTTCTGAACGGCCTTGAGAACGCCCATGCCACCGTAGCGCGTCTTGTCGCCATCGCGAAGTTCCAGTGCTTCGTGCTCTCCAGTGGAGGCTCCTGACGGAACAATCGCCCGGCCCAGCGCTCCGTTTTGAAGAATGCAGTCCACTTCGACGGTGGGATTGCCCCGTGAATCCAGAACTTCTCTCGCTTTGATCTCTCGAATTTGCATCTGTGCCTCTTTCTTCCTTAGTCGTTAGCGATCAGGATCACTCTCGCTGGTGCGCCGTCTCCACTGTGGAGATTGAGAGGAAGCGCCACCAACTGGTAAGTGCCGGGCGCGATGCGGCTGAGATTCAGTCCCTCAATGATGATGATATTTCGCGGAAGCAGCACAAAGTGTGTGGGATGTTTTTCAGATTTATAGGGATCGATCGACAGGTAGTCGATTCCAACCAGTCGCACGCCCTGCTCCACCAGGAATTCCGCGGCATCCGGTTCGAGGTAGACGAACTTCTCGTAGAAAGTGCCATCGTTCCAATGGTCGGAATTATCGGTCTTGAAAAGCACGCGCTCCACGTGAGTCCAATTCAGCGACACGAGGTGTTGCCGTTGAATTGAAGGGACGCCTTGAATCTGGACGACCGTCGCCGGCCCGACCAGTTCGTTGAGAGAAATCTCTTCCAGCCTCCGACCGCCTTCGACGAAATGAAACGGCGCATCGATGTGGGTGCCGGTGTGCGATCCCATTTCGATCCTTGTGACCTGGACGGTGTGCGCCTTATCGCGAGACAGGTGACCTTGAGTCGTGAGCTTTAAAGGCGGATCCGACGGCCAGACCGGCATTCCATTCGCAATCGGTACCGACACGTCGTATATCATTTACAGATTCTACCAATGGAAATTGAGGACGCGGCCCTAATTTCCGAGGTCCTTATACCAGATCAACTGCACCTCATCCGGAAACTCGCGATAGGCGTGCGGGTGAATCGCAGACAGGACGCATCCCTGCTTCGCATAAAACTGGCAAGCCGGCACATTGATGTTCTGAGTTTCAACCTTCAATTGTCTGCAGCCTCTCGCCGTCGACCACACTTCCGCGGCTTTGAAGAGTGCAGTGCCGACGCCTCTACCTCGCATCTGTGGTGCAACTCGAATGTCCCACAACACTGCAATATCGCGGTGATTTTCCAGCATGTCCATTCCTGGAGTATCGAACGCTATGGCGACACCACCGATGCGTAAACCTTCCGAGCGCGCAACGAGGAATCCCCAATTCGACAGATCGAAGGATCCGGCCCACTGCTGCGGATTCTCAAGTGCGTCGTAGTCCTTTAGATACGGAGCCTCGATAGATCGCTTCGATAAGCTGAAACCACCAGGCGGGTTTTCGATGGTCGACACCTGAAAAATTTCACGCACTTCAAGGGACATCGGGATTCGCGCATAATCTCCAAGGCTTTCGGGCGATTCTTCCGTAATTGCGATGTTCACCGGATCGCTGTTCAGGCCCGCCCGGCGGTGTGCTGTGCAAGCCGAGTTTTCACCAGCTTTCGAACCAGTGCCGCTGGCAAAGGACTGTCCGCTGGAAACCGGACTGTTCCTTTGCTGGTACTGTAACCCTGGAGCTCGTTTTGATGGACTTCGATGGGAAGTGCACCTGGATAGAAAGAGCAGTGCGCCGCACCCGCCCCGAATGCCACAAGCAGCTTTCCGTTCAGCCGGAATGCGGGGACACCATAGTTGATGCACTCTTCCGCTTTGGGTACCGTCGCGTGAATGGTCCTTCGGAGCTTTTCGAGCGCCGCGCGCTTGTCGGCGCTTAGGTGTGTAAGAAATTCGTCGATGGTTTTCGGCTTAGACGCCATGCTTTGACTCCTCCGCCTGGAATAGCTGAAAGACGTTACCATCAGGGTCGTGGCCATCACATGTCGTGGCCGCGTCGTTACTCCACTCGCGATCAGGTCCATTCATGAACCCGCCCAACTCGGATGCGGTCTGTCGAGCACGTGAAAGGTCTCTGACCCGAAACGACAACTTGATTGCAGCATTTTCGCGAACAAACGGGGGCGTGGTGATCACGATGCTCTTCGCGTACGACTCGGGGATTTGATGCACCGTGAGACGGAACCCTTCGATGTCGAGAACGACATGATCGGAGGCTGTCTTGACAGGGTGCATTCCAACGACTTGTTCGTAGAAATGTGCCAACTTTCGAAGATTGACCGTGAACAGCACTGCGCCGGCATGATGGCTACCCATGACTTTTCCTACGCCTTTCTAACGCTGATTGTGATGTACCGATGCGATCCAGAATATGCGCTTTCCAATGTTCCGGGCTATCCCACCCGTTCAATACGAGATCCGACGTCGTCCGATGCCTGTAGGCGTCAAGGTACGGGTACCTGGCCTTTTCGATGTAATGAGCCATTTCATCTCTCAAAACACTCAATCTCTCCGCGGCGGATGAGTCCGAACCCATCGTGTGGTCTCTCAGAATTCGGCGAGCCATGGCGATATCCAGCGGAGTATCGATGAAGATGGACAGGTCGATTACATCGCGAAATTGTGGATGATCTCGACCGAACGGATAATCCAACACGACGTAATGGATTTGTTCGTCACTCATTGCAAGGCGAACAGCGTCTCGCATGCCCGGACTGTCAAATTCCAGCAGGTTCGCGCCACGTTTCGACCATTCGAAGAGGTCCTCGGGATGGACGTTCGTCTCATCGAAGTCATCAAAGCAGAACATTGCAGCGGGCAGTGAGCTCGCCAGGAGCCTGGCTAGTGTTGTCTTACCGCCACCGGACACAGCATTGACGGCGATCACATACGGCCTCGTCATGTGTCAGCTACTCGGATAGAGCTTGCGCATCTTCTCTACCGACTTCGTGACAAGTTCGCTCAGCAGGTCCCTGTTTACATCGTCGAGCTTGTTGATGTACAGGCATCCTTTTCCCAGTTTGTGTTTGCCGAGCTTCGACAGCAGCTTCTTGTCTTCCAGGCCCGGCCCCAGATACAACACGAGGCTCTGCTTGCGAGGGGAGAAGCCGGTAATTGGCATGTCTCCTTCGTGGCCGCTGGCGTACTTGTAGTGATACTGGTCAAAACCCACGATGGTCGGCCCCCACATTTTCGCGGGCTTCCCCGTCACTTTCTTCATCAGGGCGGAGAGTTCATGCCCATCCTTGCGCCGTTGTTCATTTTCGACTTTATCGATGAATGCTGCAGGACTGACCTCCGTCGGCTTGGTTTTGATTTCCGCCACTGGACTTCCTCACTTTCTCACCAAATTGGGGTGTTGCTATTCCTGACTGCTTCGTAATAGTGGTTCTCGCCTTCGTCCTCGTACTCGCGCGCTACGGCCAGGCCCACCGCGGAAAGCTGACTTCGGTATTCTCCGGCTCCCAGCGACCGTGACTCCAATCCCGTCATGGCATCAGTCCATACCTCTGGTTCAGGTGGCGACGTGAACAGCAGCCGACCACCGGGGACCAGGATGTCGGCAAACCTCTGGATAAGGTGACGCTGTTGTTCCGGCAGCAGCAGGAATATCAGTCCCCAGCTGAGGACAGCGTCAAACCTCCGAATGAAGAACAGAGAGTCCTGGACGGATTCGCAAGCGACAGGAATCCCGGGAAAGTTACGCCGGAATGCATTCACCATGGATGGCGCTGCATCAATGGCGTAGACCTTCAGATTTTGGGCGACCAGTTCTCTCGTTATCGGAAGTCCCGACCCGCAGCCCAAATCAACGACAGCGGCTCCAGGCGGCAGTGCGCGGGCCCATTCCCGAACCTGCCTCGCACCAACGCCGGTCACAGGCGCACGGCCCCGCCCTGCAAGAAACTCCGCAGCTATTCCTTCATACCCGTGGGATGGGTCGATCATCGATAGCAACCCTCTGCCGGCCGTTTGCATGGGACTACGTGTCTTTTCTTCTCATCCATACATTCGAATCTCGCGCACCATGATAGATCGCATAAAGAACCTCGCAGGAAACCTTTCAATCAACGCGCGCCTCATCCGGGATGAATGACCGGATACCAGTTCGGCTACACTTATAAATCTTTTGGAGGAAGTCGTCGTCCATCTCGCGATTCATTTCGTCGGACGACCAGATAGCGTGTTGCGGGTCGATACTCACAACACAATCACTCCGAAACCCAATCAATCGACTTGAGCACATCATGATCATCGAACGATAGAATCGCTTTATTCCCTGCCGGGATCCTACGGTCCGTGTCGTATAGCCAATCACGCTTTGTAAAAGTCGGGTAGCAGCCGGGTCCCAGGCACGTGGGTGGACCGAGTGCCAATTCGACATCCTTCATCGTAGGTGCTACGTTCCGAAAGTTGGGGTCGAGCAGGTCGATCATCTCCAAAAATGCATAATACGAATGGTCCTTGAACCAACGCTGCCGCACGCTTTCTTCAACCGTAATTGATGCCTCAGGAACCGCCGGCGTCTTCTCATCCATGGATTTTTCCTTTTTAGCTGCGCTCTCCAAATGAGGATCTGTTTGCTCTTGCCGTTCGCATGAGAAACTCAGAGCCAGAAGTACCAATACAACCAACCTCCGTATCGTCATGACAACTCCTTATCAAAGGCGCGTCCGAAATCACGGCCGCGGTCAAACGAGGCATCCGCCAACATCGCATTCACCCTTGGGCCTGGTATCCCCGTCGGGACATCACCCCGGTCGGGACCTCACACGCCTAATCCGTGATGCATGAAATGTGCGAAGAAGGCTAACAACACATTCGCGGATTTTATATCGCGAAATTAATCGCTTCAATCGGAAGGGCTCCGCAAGTTTTTTGGCGGGATGTCGCGCATATGATCGCAGCTCGCTCGGTCCCACCGCGATTCAGGACGATGGTGGAATCGAAGAGATTCCTTCAGGAAATTGCGCTTCTCAGCGCCAGTTCGATTTGAGCGACGTGGTGCGCGTTGTGATTCGCGACCCGATCGAATTCGGATTTCAATGTTCGAATTCCGTCTTCGCTGTGAACGAACTCGCGGCTTCCATCGATTTCATAATGCAGTCGAGCCTGATGAATGACGCAGGCACGAACGGCGGCATACATGTTTCGCGATAGCTCCAGGGGCAGCTCGGAATAATTCAGGCCCTTGACCCACGCGTCCTGATTGAATGCCCACTGAACTTGTCCGGGCTCGCACAGCACGCGCCGAACGCGGTCATACAGCACCGTTTCCGTGTCGGCGATGTGATGCAGGATGATGCGGACCGACCATTTCCCGGGAGCATATGTGCGTTCCAGTTCCTCGTCTCTCAACTCAAAAAGTGGAAGCGTTCGCTCTCTTGTGGATTCGAGTTTCGTGATGATTTCCATGACCAATTGTTACATGGGTTCATGCTTTCCCTCGTAGCGCTTGACCTGAGTTGCCCACTGTAATTTAATGTTCATGCCTCTTTGCGGACTTCTCCTTAAGACCCCGTGCCCACGGAGTGGTCAGGAATTTTCATGACACAATTACCCGCTTTGATTGAGCGCGCCGCGCCACGCGATGCGGACCGCGATACTGCGCCTGTCGTGCGCATTCAGAAGATGATATTTGCCGAAGCGGCATCTCTCGGTGCGAGCGACGTTCACATTGAGCCGGGCCGCACCGGTACCCGAGTTCGATATCGCGTGAACGGGCTGCTGCAGCAAACCACCGATCTGCCGCGATGGATCCACGACAACCTTGCCGTCCGAATCAAAGTTCTCGCGAACCTCGACGTTGCCGACCGCCGCGTGCCTCAGGACGGGCACATCAGTGCCGAAGCCACCGGGGGGGACGACTTCCGAGTGTCCACCGTACCCACTCGCTGGGGGGAAAAGATCGTCATTCGACTGCTCAAGCGCGCGCGGGCCGCGATGTCGCTGACCGAACTGGGCATTCCTCGTCCCGTCGAAGAGAAACTTCAGGCATGGATTCACCGGTCGCAGGGCATTCTTTTCGTTGTCGGCCCCACCGGTAGCGGCAAAACCACGACGCTCTACGCCCTCATCAACGAGCTTCGGGATGAACCACTCAACATCGTCACCATCGAAGACCCCATCGAATACGAAATCGATCGCATCACCCAGATTCAGATCAACGAGAAGTCCGGCCTCACGTTTGCACGCGTGTTGCGCGCCATTTTGCGTCAGGACCCGGACGTCATTCTCGTTGGCGAAATCCGCGACGCGGAAACCGCAAAAACTGCCGTGCATGCCGCGATGACCGGGCATCTGGTGTTGTCCACCCTCCACGCAACGGATACTGTTTCCGCCATGTCGCGCCTCAGCGAACTCGGAATCGATCGATCCCTCGCTGCCGGTGTCATTCTCGGCGTCATTGCTCAGCGCCTGGTTCGACTGAATTGCGAACGATGTTCGGAGCCGGAATATCCGCGAGCCGTTTTCCTGGATTGTCTGGGCATCGCCCATCAGGATCAGGGCCGCCTTCGTCACAGTACCGGTTGTGTGGAGTGTCACTTCACGGGCACCCACGGCCGTACCGGTCTCTACGAACTTCTGGAAGTTCAGGGACGCATTCGCGAACTCTGCGCGCGTGGGTCTGAAGTGGAACTCCGTCTGGCAGCGCGCGAAGCGGGAGTCGTCACGTTGGCACAGCAGGCGGTAACGCTCACATTAAATGGCTCCATCTCCGTCAGCGACGCGTACCGTTCCGGATACTTTGGAGGTGAGTGATGGCAAACAAACACTATGACATTCTACAAATCACACCAGAAGCTTCTGCCGATGAAATTCAGCATGCCTACCGAAAACTTGCGATGCGCTATCACCCGGACCGCAATCCGGCTCCCGATGCCGCAGCGAAGATGGCGGACATCAACGAAGCCTACGAAATCCTCCAGAATCCGATTCAGCGCGGAATCGCCGAAGTGCCAGTCTCCAGGGCTGATCAAAAAGATGACCTGGCGCAATCGATTCTCAGCGCCGCGCGTGTCGTGATACTTCGCAATGGCTGGACCGTGAGCCATGAGGAGAACAGTCTCGTGCTTTTTGAAACTGGAAACCCGCGTGTCCGAATTGCTCTCACCAACCGATTGAGGAACGAATCCCTCGTGCGAATTTCGCGACAGTTCCGGGAAATCGTCGCAGTTCTTGCGGTTCAACTTGAGGGTCCAATTGCACCTGGGATGAAGGTAACCGTCATCGATTTGATGCACGCCCAGTGGCACGGAGCACCGGTTCCAGACGGCCCCTGCAAATCGCTGTTGTCCGGCTTCCTGTAGTATCATCCCTTCCCATGAAGGGCATGACATGAGCTTGAATGGCGCCGCACGTGGTGCGGCTTTGGCGTTCCTCCTCGTCGGCGCAGGTGTCGGGTTTGCAGCGATTTATCCCTGGATGCACAAACGGGCGCCCGAGCTTGCAAAGCCATTACCCATGCTTAAACCAAGAGCGAATTCCGCTGAGGGTGGCGCATCCGACCCGGCGAAACCTCCTCCTCTTGATACGGTGTTGCTGAAGCAACTTGAAGAAAAGGTGAAGAGCAACCCGAAGGACATCGCTTCCCTGACGGAACTGGGCGGCATGCAGGCCGAACAGGGAAATTTCACCGAAGCTGCAAAATGGTACAAGCAGGGTGTCGGTGCGGACCCGAAGAACATCGAAATAAGGAATTATCTCGGAGAGGCGCTCTTTCAGGCGAATGACGTGGATGGGGCTCTTGCCGTGTTCCGGGAGACCCTCACCATCAGTCCCACACATCCCGAGGCGCTATTCGACTATGGATACATTCTCCTTCAAGGCAAGAACGACGCAAAAGGCGCCATCGACAGCTGGGAAAAACTTGTCCAAACCAATCCGAACTTCGACCAGCTCGATCGGGTGAAACAATTGATCGAAGCCGTCAAAGAGCGAAGCAAATAGTGCGCGCAGAAATAATTGAGAAACTTCGACGCGTCGTCGGGAAAGATGCCGTTGTTGCCGATGAAACTGAACTTCTTGTCTACGAGTGCGACGCTCTCGCGATTTTCAAGCACAAGCCGGACGCTGTTGTGTTTCCTGAAACCACCGAACAGGTTTCCGGAATTGTGAAAGTCGCCTGCGAGTATGGACTCCCGTTCCTGCCTCGTGGCGCCGGAACTGGATTAAGCGGTGGGGCGATGGCCGCCGAGGGCGGAATTATCATCGAGATGCAGAAGATGAACCGCATTCTTAAAATCGATACCGAGAATCGAATTGCGATTGTGCAGCCCGGTGTCGTGAACCTGAATATTACACAGACGACAGCACCGTTGGGTCTGTACTACGCGCCGGATCCTTCCAGCCAGCAGGCATGCACCATTGGCGGAAATGTTGCGGAAAATGCCGGCGGCCCGCATTGCCTGAAGTACGGCATGACGACCAATCACATTCTTGCGATCGAGGTTGTTCTCGCCAATGGCGAGATTGTACGGCTGGGTAATCCTGCCGGCGAAAGCGTCGGCATGGATCTGGTGGGAACCATCGTCGGCTCGGAAGGTACGTTTGTTATCGTCACGGAAATTACGATCCGCCTGCTTCCAAAGCCTCAGGCCGTAAAGACTCTCCTTGCCGCCTATCATTCCGTCGAAGCCTGCAGCCAGACGGTATCCGACATCATCGGCGCGGGTATCGTTCCAGCGGCATTGGAGTTCGTCGATGACAAGACCATTCACGCCGTTGAAGCTTCCGTATTCAAGGCCGGCTATCCACTGGATGCTCGCGCCGCGCTCCTGATCGAACTGGACGGATTTCAGGACGGCATCGAAGAAATGTCGACTGCGATTTCCGAAATCTGCCGGAAGAATCAGGCTTACGAAGTTCGGGTGGCGAAAAACGATCAGGAACGCGCTCAACTTTGGCTTGGCCGTAAGGGAGCATTTGGTGCGATGGGCCGCGTGAGTCCCGACATGATCGTGATGGACGCCGTGATTCCACGCACGCGCCTGCCCGATGTGCTGCTCGAAGTCGATCGACTATCCGAGTTGCACGGCCTGGCGGTGGCCAATGTGTTTCATGCAGGCGATGGAAATTTGCACCCACTAATTCTGTTCGACAGCCGGTATCCGGACCAGGTGGAGAGAATCCATAAGCTGGGCGAAGCGATCATGCGCGTGTGCGTCGACGCCGGTGGAGCCCTCAGCGGCGAACACGGCATCGGCATCGAGAAGAAAGAGTTCATGGGCCTGATTTTTAACGACACGGACCTGGATGTGATGGGAGATGTCAAGAGCGTCTTCAACCCAACGGCCATGCTGAACCCTTCCAAGATTTTTCCGTCGCGCCATGCGTGTTCCGAAATCGGGCGATCCACGACAACGAGCACGGCAGCGATCGGCAAACGCGTCGAAGCCATGCTGCTGGGAGGTTCCCGAGTTGATCATTGACGGGATTTCGGTTGGCCGAAACGTGCGCCCAGAGACCGTTGCCGAACTTGCCTCCGCCATCGCGGACGAGACAGGAGCGATGGTTCCAATGGGATCCGGGACGCAAATGGAATTTGGCAATCCATTGCGCGCCGCCGATTGTGTCCTCGACCTCTCCGGCCTTTCGCGAATCACCACATACAATCCAGCGGAACTCACGATACACGTGGAAGCCGGTGCCACGCTGGGACAAATTCAAAGCGCGCTGGCGCCAAACAAACAGGCGCTGCCTCTCGATCCCTGGAATGGACCTTCGGCAACCATTGGCGGCATTGCTGCCGCCAACGCGCAGGGTCCGATGCGAGCTATCGGCGGTATTCGCGATTGGATCATCGGGATGACCGTGGTTCACGTCGATGGGCGTGTCTCGAAGACCGGTGGCCGGGTGGTGAAGAATGTCACCGGATACGATTTGGCCAAGTTGTACACCGGTTCACTCGGATCGCTGACAGTCATTGCGGAAATCAGTTTCAAATTAAAGGCGCAGTTTCCAAAAACCTCGACCGCCATTGCGGAATTCCAGAATTTTCAGGACGCCCTGGCGGTCCTTGGTGGAATTCGAAAAAGTCCACTGCAACCGATCGCGTGCGAGCTCGTTGGCGGTGCTGGCCAGGCCAATGCCATCTGGATTCGCTTCGGCGAACATCCGGCTGCCGTGGCGTGGCAAAATGCGCAGTTGCCATCGGCGGACTGGAGTGTCATCGAAGGCGACCTGGAGTCTGCGGCGTGGGAGCGGCTTCGGCTGCAGCATGCAAAGCTGGGCCCGGTTGTCATTCGAGTTGTGGGTCTGCCTTCGGAAACCGGCACAATGATCGAACAGTTTCATCCTGTGTCGTGGATCGCGCACGCGGCGAGCGGCATTGTTCTTATGGCTTTCGACAATGCGGACCGAGTTCCACATATTCGAGAACACTATCCTGCGGTAATTGAAAGAGCGCCGCTGGAAATGCGCCGGAGTGTCGCGACATTTGGAGTGCGTGGAACGGAGAAGCGGCTCATTCAGGAAATGAAACAGAAATTCGATCCTGAAGCGCGTCTAAACCCTGGAAGGCATATCGATGGTGAATGATGGCAGAGAACAATAAGCTCTATCTGGATTGTATTCATTGTGGCCTTTGCCTGCCGTCGTGTCCGACCTACAGGACACTCGGTAACGAGATGGATTCGCCGCGTGGCCGAATCTACATGATGCGCGCGCTCGACGAAGGCCGGGCGCAAATCACCGATTCGTTTGTCGATCACATGTTCAAGTGCCTGGATTGCCGCGCCTGCGAAACCGCCTGTCCTTCCGGCGTTCACTTCGGTCACATGATGGAAGATACGCGGGCGACAATTGTCGCACAACGTCCGGCACACTGGATTGCGCGACTCATGCTCGAGCATGTGTTTCCGTTTCCCCGCCGGTTCAAAGCTGCCGCGCGGCTCCTGCAGCTCTATCAGTATTCGGGATTTCAAAAACTCATGCGATCCAGCGGCCTGCTTCAGTTATTTGCTCCCGGAATGGCGCGAGCCGAGTCTCTGATGCCGGACCTGGAAATGGCTCAGGGCGCCGCACTTCGCGGGATATATCCGGCAGAAGGTGAAAAGGCGGGGACTGTGGCCTTTTTTACTGGCTGTGTCATGAGTTCGATGCTCAATTCGGTGAATCGGGATTCGGTGCGGCTTCTGACGGCCGCGGGCTATGACGTCGTCGTTCCCACGGACCAGGTGTGTTGCGGCGCGCTGGCCAATCATGCCGGATTGCGCGGAGCTGCCGTCGATGCCGCCCGCAAAAATATCGATGTGTTCAAGGACCCCCGGATTGAAGCCGTGATCATCAACGCCGCCGGATGCGGGTCGATGCTGAAGGAGTATCCCGACATTCTTCCGGAAGCGGCGTCGTTCTCCGCCAAGGTGAAGGACATTGCAGAGTTTCTTGCACATACTCGAATTGCGGATCGATTGCACGCTCCCTTGAATAAACGGGTGGGTTACGACGACCCTTGTCACCTGATACACGGACAGGGAATCAAGTCCGAACCCCGCGCCCTGCTGCGGGCGATTCCAGGCATCGATCTCGTGGAAATACCTGGCGCCGATCAGTGCTGCGGAAGCGCCGGGATTTACAACATCACGCAAACGGAAATTTCGATGGCGATACTGGATGCAAAAATGGAACAGATTCGCAAAGCCGGGATTGAGGTGCTGGCCACAGGCAATCCAGGCTGCATGTTTCAGTTCCGATATGGCGCAAAACGCGCCGGGCTGAACCTCAAGGTTGTTCACCCCGTGGAGCTGCTGGCGGACGCGCTGGACTGACATATACTGACACCTATGAACACGACGAAGACGATTCTGTTAATGGTTGGGCTCACCGTGTTGCTGGTGCTGGTCGGTGGTGCACTTGGCGGCAGGCAGGGGACCATATTTGCATTCGTGGTATCTCTTCTGATCAACGCTGTCAGCTATTGGTTCAGCGACAAGATCGTTCTGAAAATGTATGGCGCGCGTCAGGTTACCGAAGCGGAAGCGCCGTTGCTTTACAGCGTGACTCAGGAACTGGCGGTGCGAATGAACACACCGATGCCGAAGGTTTATATCATTCCATCAGATGCTCCCAACGCGTTTGCAACCGGCCGGAATCCGGAACACGCTGCGGTTGCCGCGACGGAAGGTATCCTGAGAATACTAACCCGGGATGAGCTCACTGCGGTGATGGCGCACGAGCTGTCTCACGTTCATAATCGCGACATCCTGATCAGTACGATCGCGGCGGCGATAGCCGGAACAATCACGATGGTGGCCTCCATTGCGCGCTGGGGCTTCATGTTCGGCGGCGGGCAGGGTCGTCGAGACGACAGGGACGGCAGCCCGATTGCGGCAATCGCGATGTTGATCCTTGCGCCGATTGCCGCGGCACTGATTCAAATGGCAATCTCCCGATCGCGCGAGTATCAGGCGGATGAGAGCGGGGCCCATTTGTGCGGGAATCCCATGTGGCTGGCGAGCGCGTTGCGTAAGCTGGAGGCCGGATCTCAGCGTATCCCCATGGACGCGACCCCCACGACGGCACATCTTTTCATTGTGAATCCCTTGCATGGCGGTGGATTTTCCAGTCTCTTCAGCACGCATCCTCCAATGGAAGCACGAATTGCACGCCTGGAAGAGATGGCTTACGGACCCCGCCGGTCCAATTAATTCGAACCGTCGAATTGAAATGAGCGCGGAACTGACCAATGTTCAATTGGTCAGTTCCACGCGTTGCTTAGAATCCGAAGGTCACACCGACAGTTGTCTGAAGGAAATCCAGCCTCTCCTGGCCCGTAAATCCCGCAACACTGACTTTTGGTACGGCATAACCTCGGACATCCAGATTGAATCCAAGGGGGCCCTTTCCGAGCGTGATGCCGCCTCCGTAATTAAAGCCGAATTTGGTTCCAAAGTCCGCGATCGAACTGCCTCCGGTTGCAACCAGTCCAATGCCGGCGGTGGCATAAGGTTTCACAAAGGAAATCGTTGGCTGAACGCGCAGATTGGAGTGGTAGATGAACGCGTGCGTGCTGCTATCGAGAAAATTTGCGGCGTAGGCGAGCGTATGTTCTCCGCCGAGGAGGCCGCCATGTCCAAAACGCGCTCCGAACACTCCAAAAGTATGCGGGTCAAAAGTCTGAACCAGATTGGTTGTACCACTCGCGGCTGATGTGAACGTGAGCTTTCCTGGGTTCTGTGCGCCTCCAAACACAGTGAGGTCCAGAATTGAAGCGCTCGAAGGTAACGAGACGGCAGAGATCAGGAGAATTGCAAGCGTCACTTGAAAAACAGTACTGGTAATCTTCACGATGTCGGCCTCCTTAATTTGTTCTTCTTTAACTTTTCCAATGTAATTTCATTTCTCGGCTGCCGCTCCAGGCGGATGGAGTCGTGCCCCATCCATACTATATCCGTTGACATCCTATGGGATCCGTCCGTCCCCCTGCGGTTGCAAATTTTATGAAGTCCTCCTGTTTCAGTGCGATGCAGGGTGATGCTACGGCTGCCCTCCTGAGTCAAGGGCAGCGTGATTACGAGCAATCACGCGAGGGGTGGTTCCAAAGCGCATTGCCACAGGGCTTCGCTTTGGAACCACCCCGGCGCTTCTCAAGCTTAGTCCGCGCTGTAATTGATTTCGAGTCTGCGGGAGAGGAAACCGCTTGCGGCCAGTACCAGCACGGAAAGGGCGGCCATCACAGCGATTCCGGTAAATGTGCCGACACGTCCGGCCGGAGCAACCAGTGCAAGAAGCGCCGGCGGTATGTTGACGTCGGGTGGAGGCTCGATGGGGCACAACGACTGCAGATAAAAAACGACACTGGCCATTTTCAGCGATCCGGGAATAAAAGCGTTGACGCTTTCCCACAACAGCAAAAGGGCCGCGATGACTGCGGGGTTCTTCGCGATCAGGCCGGCGGCCAGGAAGATGCTGCCGTAGGCCGCGCATGCGAGCATCGAGATGCCCATGTAAGCCGCGATATGATGCCATCCGTCACGCTGCAGGTATTCGTGGACGGTTACGCTGTCGAATCCGCGCAGCAATGCGTAGAACTGAAGCGCGGTACTGGCTGAAAAAATAATCGCTGTGGCGAACAACCCGGCCAGATATTTTCCAGCCACCAGGACAGGACGGGGAATCGGGGCGAGCAGATAGAAGTGGAGACTCTTGTCGAGCATTTCACCGCGAAACAGGTTGGTGAATATTCCCGCGCATCCAAAGAATATTGCCAGACGGATGAAATACAGCTGATAAACGCTCGCGAAAACGAGCAGGAACTGGGGAAGGCTCTGACGGACACCGCTTCGGCCGGTGCCCTGCAGCACGCCGTCGTTAAAGAAGAACGTGAAATCCACTTCGCCGTCCGTGTAGTAATACGTAACGCGCTCATGACGTTGCGGCGGCCGTCCCATCCAGAATTCGCGGGAATTCTTACGATAGGGCTCACCAACAGTTTGCACGACCTGCTGCAAGGTGGAACCGCGGCGAATCGAGCGTATGGCATCTCTGCCTACGGAATGATCCACTGCGATTCTTGCGAGCCGTTCGTGTTCACGTTTTGCGTAGATGGAATTGATATAGAACAGGGACACCGGCAGCAAAGCCAGCAGATAAATCCATATACTTCGGCGAGCGAAGAATGTCTTCGTCAGTTCGATGCGGACGACGGCGATCAACTGGCTCCATATTTCCGAGATCGCCGGCTTTTCCATCATCGCGCAGAGTCCTCGCCAATAAGATATTCGTAGACCGACTTTACGGTGTCATCCGCCGGCGCGATGCTTTCGATTCCAAAATCTTCCATCGCGATGTGGTTCAGCTGTCGATAAAACAAATCTGCCGCTCGCGTGAGAACAAGTACGCCCTTGCCGTCGGGATGGAGCCGAACTTCAACCACGTGATCCATTTCAAACACTTTGGATGCCAGCCCATGCGGCTGTTTGCAGCGAATGGTCACTTGCATGGGGTGGTCGCGAATCTCGCTGCGCACATCCTGGATCTGTCCTTCCGCCACAACATATCCGTTGCTCATCAGGATGAACTGGTCGGAGATCATGTCCACTTCGTGAAGGATGTGCGTGGACACGAACACGTGCCGACCCTGCGAAGCATATTTGCGAAACAGATTCAGCGTTTCCGCCCTCACCAGCGGATCCAGTCCGTTGAGCGGCTCGTCGAGCACCAGCACCTGAGGATCATGGGCAATGGCTTGCGCGAGCTTGACGCGTTGGCGCATTCCCTTGCTGTAGCCTGCAATTTTTCGATCTGCCGCATCCGTGAGGTGAACCATGTCCAGTGCTTCCGCCGTCATCGTCGACGCTGTTGCGGATGGATAACCGAAGAGGCGCAGAAAAGAATAAATGAACTGCCGGCCGGTCGTGCCTCGTGGAAAACTGTCGAACTGAGTCGAATAGCCGACCGCGCGAAACATCTTTCGCGGATCCCGAGGCTCTATCCCAAGAACGTGAATGGTACCTTCTGTTGGGTGGATAAGACCGGACATGAGATTCAGTAAGGTCGTTTTCCCTGAGCCATTTGGGCCCACCAGGCTCGTGATGCCCGGAGGAATCGATAGCGTGACCCGGTTCACACCGAGAACTTCGCCGTAGAACCTTGAGACATTATCAAAAGTAATGTGGTCCGCGTTCACTTGATAACCTCAAAACTTCGAATTCGTCGGTTCAGCAACCAGAGGCAAATCGCCGCAAGGATAGCGAGTGTGATCCACGCGCTCCAGACGGTCATGCTGGAACCGCTGTCGAATCGAAGCAGGTCTGCCCAGATGGTTTCAACGACTTTGGCAAGATCGAACAGGGCTCCCGATTCGACGCCCATCACGAGGTTGATCGCTCCCGCAAGGCCGGCTCCTCCAAAGTAGAGACAGAGAATCACAGCGGCTGCCGCAACACGCCGCTTCACCGTTGAAGAAATCGCAAGACCGATCAACGAGAGCAGCACACACCACAACATCATGCTCAGGACAGCAGACCGGCCGAGCCACCAGTTTTCCGTCGTCCAGGACCATTCACTGATGCTGGACTTGATTGCGAAAAGGATGAGTGCAGGAATCCAGGTGATTATCGATAGCAGCGGCAGGATTACGGCAAGCTTTCCAAGAACATATTCCAGACGCGAGAATGGCCTGCAGAAATAAAGTTGAAGCGCGCCGTTCGAAATATCCCACGACACCAGGCTCGGACTGATAAACGCCACCAGAAGATACGAAAGGGTCCCCTGTACCTGACAAAACGTGAAGAAGAATTTACCGTCGATCTCGAATGGCATGAAGCCCATGGTTGCCAGGAATGAGGGATTCGCGGAGAGATACACGTAGATGGCGCCGTAAATCGGATAAAACATGCTGACGGTCATGAAGAGCATCAGGAAACGAATGCTGGTCAGCTTTGCATAGTTGAATCGAGCAGGAACCAGGAAGCGGGACCAGGCTGGGGTGCTCTCGCCCTCGTAACTCTTGTACGTGAGTTTGTAAACGGCCATTCTATGTTTCCATCGCTTTCAGAAAGATCTCCTCGAGCGTGTCCTGACGGTAACTCACGCGCCTCAACTGCAGGTCCCGCTCGGCGGCGAATCCGTATATCCGCCGCATATCGAAATCCGCCGGAAGCTCCAGCTTGAATCGGCCTTTGACATCAACCGTGCAAGGATAACCAAGGCCCGTCAGTTGTTCGTCAAAACCCTGGAGGTCTCCGAACGTTTCGATTTCAACGAAGCGTTTGTTCGCCAGACGTTCTTCGGCCAGATTCGAGTGATGCACAATTCGGCCGTTTTTCAGAATCAGTACCTCTTCGCAGGTCTCTTCCACGTCTGCCAGGAGATGAGAGCAGATGACCACATGCATTTTCTGCGAGTCGATCATTTCGTGAATCAATCGGATCATTCGTTGTCGCGCCGGTGGGTCAAGGCCGTTGGTGGGTTCATCCAGGATCAACAGTTTCGGACCGTGAACAATCGCCTGCGCCAGTTTTGAGAGCTGGCGCATGCCGAGCGAATATGTTCCCAGTTCGCGATAGCGGGCTTCCCCGAGGCCGACGTAAAACAACACTTCGTGGGCGCGTTCGAGCGCGGCTTTGGCGTGCATTCCGGATAATTCCCCCATCATGCGCACCATGGAAACAGCAGTCATGTTGGCGATCAACGCGTCATTTTCCGGCATGTATCCGATCAGCGAACGAATGCGGTTTCTATCGCGCATCACATCGAGCCCAAGGATGGACGCCGTTCCGGAGGAGATCGGGCAAAAGCCCAGCAGCGCTTGAATCAATGTCGATTTGCCCGCGCCATTGGGCCCAAGCAATCCGATGGAGCGAGACGACAAGGTCGCCCGAAGATCCGAAAGAATCTCTCGCTTTCCAAATCGGACACCCAGCCCGGATAGTTCGATGATCTCCATGGGGGTTAATACGTTGACGGCGCGAGAATATTACAGGAGATGCCGCCAATATTGCGATTCATGAAAACTCGGTACCCGCTGACGACGCGTCGGTGCATTCGTGCTGGTAGCCTTTTCCAGGTTCCGGAAGAACTACTGAAGAAGGCACAGCGCGAGATGGCGAAGGCGTGACAGAGACCATCCGGCAGGGACTCACGCTGATCGCAATCGCTATGATCGAGGGGCTGCCCAATTATTCCCGGCAGTCTTCGATCAATCGCCTTTCAAGTTCATCACGATCGCGGTCGTATTGTGCCCGAACCACAAGTCCGGCGCGAAAGTCGGATTCCAGTTCGGCGAACTGATCTCGATAGACGGCGACGTTGGGATCCGCAACGATCCTCAGAAGTTCCGCCGCTCTGCGGTGCTCTTCCGCCGATAACGTCCGCAGCTTCGAGGATGAAGGCGAATGCTTCGTGAACAGATACAGCCAATAGAGTCCTCCACCCAGAAGCAGGAACGGACCGAACCAGAGCGCATAGGTCTTCGGCGTTACGCGGGGACGGTACAAGACGAAGTCGCCATACCGGTCTGTAAGGAATGTGGAGATCTGTGCGTCACTTCGTCCCGCAATCATCTGTTCCCGGATCTGCTGGCGCAAATCGTCGGCAAGATCGGCATGAGAATCCGCAATGGTCTCATTTTGGCAAACGAGACAGCGAAATTGCTCCGAGAGTGTCATGACGCGTTGGTCGAGATCAGGGGCGCGGGCTGGCTGGAACAGCATTGCCAGCAGCAGCAACGCGTTCATGGCTGCAACCCGATATTCAGCTTCCGGACCATCGGTAAAATCGTTTCCTCCAAAGCCTTCAACGTCAGTGGACCAATCTGCTTGTATCGAATCACGCCGGCCTTATCGATCAGGTAGGTTTCCGGCACGCCATAAACCCCGTAGTCGATCCCCACGCGTCCATTGGTGTCCTGAACATTGAGCACATATGGATTTCCCATCTTATTCAACCAGTTCAGCGCGTCGTCGCGTTTGTCCTTGTAGTTCAGGCCGTAAATTGGAACCACGTCGGCCTTCGACAGTGCCTCCAGCAATGGATGTTCTTCGCGACACGATACGCACCAGGATGCCCAGGTGTTGAACAGCCAGACTTTTCCGAGCATCTCCCGGGGCGAGAATGAAAGGTTGGGCTCGTCAAGCCGCACGAGATGAAATTCCGGCGCCTGCCTGTCCATCAGCGGTGAAGGCACCAGGTGCGGATCGCGCCAAAGACCGACACCGAGGAATCCGACAAGCACCGCAAAGAGAATCAAGGGAACTGCAAATTTCATGCGGCCTCCCGTCTGTTGATTTTCTTCTTCGCGGAGATGACGTACCGTCGATCGGTCAACGCGAGCACGCCGCCTGCGGCCATCAGAAAAGCTCCTGCCCAAATCCAGTCGACGAAAGGCTTGTACTGGATGCGGAAGCTCCAGCCATCGTTCTCTCCGGCAGGCTCACCCATCGCCACATACAGATCGCGAAAAACACCGGTATCGATGGCGGCATTGGTCAGCACATTTCCGGAGACGTTGTAGATTCTCTTTTCCGGATGCATACGCACATTCACGATTCCGTTGCGCCCGACACTCAGCTCCGTTCGAATTGCTTCGTAGTTGGGTCCGGAGACAAGGTTGAGGCCTTTGAACTGAAAATCGTATCCACCCACGGAAACAGTGTCCCCGCGTTCCATTCGAAGGTCCTTTTCCGATTCATACCCCGTGACCACGGTAATTCCGACAATCAGGATCGCGACCCCCAGATGCGCCACCTGCATGCCGTAGTAGCCGCGCGGAAGGGATTTCAATCTTACAGTTCTAGCCTTGTCACAAAGATTGATTACCATTGTCACGGTAATCCAAATGGCGAGCAGCAGGCCGAGGCTGACCAGCGGTTTCCATTCCACGTAGAACGGAATGACAATCGCTGCTATCAGACTGGCCGCAAAAGCCCATCGAAGACGGCGGGCAAGTTCAGGAATGGAAGCTTTCTTCCATCGTGCGATCGGGCCGATGCCGAGCAGGAACATCGCGGGCGTCATCACCGCCACAAATACAGTGTTGAAATAGGGTGGGCCGACGGATAGCTTCCCCAGATCCAGCGCGTCGATGACGAGTGGATATATGGTTCCCAGTAATACGGATGCGGCGGCAACAGCCAGCAGGACATTGTTGGACAACAGAAGCGACTCGCGTGAGACGACATCGAACGGACTGCCCCGCCCCACCTGCTTTGCGCGAACCGCATACAGGGCGAGCGAGCCGCCAATCACGATCCCGAGGAAGCCGAGTATAAAGATCCCGCGCTTCGGATCGGTTGCGAACGCATGCACGGAGGTGAGCACACCGGATCTCACGAGAAACGTGCCGAGCAGACTTAACGAGAATGCAGCGATAGCCAGCAGCACCGTCCAGCTCTTGAATGTGCCGCGCTTCTCCGTGACGGTAAGTGAATGTATCAGCGCCGTGCCCACCAGCCATGGCATGAACGACGCGTTCTCCACCGGATCCCAGAACCACCAACCTCCCCAGCCCTGAACGTAATAGGACCAGTAGCTTCCCATGGCGATGCCGCAGGTGAGGAAGGTCCATGCGACCAGTGTCCATGGACGCGACCATTTGGCCCACGCTGCGTCCAGACGTCCACTGATCAACGCAGCGATCGCGAAGGCGAACGCCACGGAGAAGCCGACGTATCCCATGTACAGCAACGGAGGATGCACGACCATGCCTGGATCCTGCAGGAGTGGATTGAGATCGCGTCCATCGGGAAGAGCCGGTATCAGTCGTGTGAACGGATTGGACGTTGTCAGCATGAACAGAAGAAAACCGACGCTGATGAATCCCATCACGCCGAGCACACGGGCGATCGTGGTGTCGGGCAGGTGTCGCGAGTAGATCGAAACTGCTCCCGTCCAGAACGCGAGCATGAGCGTCCACAGGAGCAGGGAACCTTCATGCGATCCCCAGGTTGCCGCGAAGCGGTAACTCAGCGGTAGTTGAGAGTTGGAATTGCTGGCGACGTTGAGAACGGAAAAATCATTGGTGATAAAACAGTATGCGAGACAGCAAAAGGCAATGGCCACCGCGATGAACTGCCACTGGCCCGCGGGTCTGGCGACGGCGATCCACGATAACTTGCCACGGGCCGCACCGAGAATGGGGACGGTTGCCTGAATCATTGCCAGGAGAAGTGCGGCGATCAGTGCGAAGTGTCCGATGGTTGCTGGGCTGGGCATATGTTTTTGGACTTGCCCTCCTGAGTCAGGAGGGCAGCACGATCGAGACGAAGTCGAGATCGTGCGGGGGGTGGTTCCGAAACCGCAACCTTGCGGGTTTCCAGTTTTGGAACCACCCCTCGCGGGATCCGCTTCGCGATCCCGCTGCCCTCCTGACTCAGGAGGGCAGTTGCTTCCTCCTGTTCAAATTACTCAAACACTTGCTGCCGCCTACTTCGTTCCCGGCGGCATGTAATTCTCATCGTGCTTCGCGAGAACCTGGTCGGCGAAAAACGTTCCGTCGTCGCGGATCTTTCCCTGGGCCACGCAGCCGCGGCCTTCCTTGAATAGATCCGGTAGAATTCCGCGATAAATGACAGGAATGCTGAGCACCGTATCCGTGACGGTGAACCGTGTCGTCAATCCGTCCGCATCGCGCGTCAGACTTCCCACGACCACGAGACCTCCAAGACGGAAATCTCGATTTAACGGTGCTTCTTTTGCCGCGACCTGCGATGGAGTGAAATAAAAAACCAGGTTCCTGTTAAACGCCTTCAAGACCAACGCTGCCGCAATGGACAGATTGCAAAGCGCGAACAATACGAAAGCGATCCTCTGGTGACGTCGTTTCATGTTCTCTCCGAACCTTCCGACAATCTTCGCTGCCGGAGCGCTCTTTGCCGCAGGACGAGCACCAGCACTTCTCCGCACATCACCAACAACATCAGGCTATAAGCCAACCACACATAAAAGGCCTGACTCATCGGACCACCTCGACGTGTTCGCGATCCGAGATGATGCAACATAGCCGGCCAAGAACGACCGCCACGGAGTAGAACCAGCAGGCCGCGAGCATAATCATCCACGCCGCAAGCATCGGCGCCGCCATTGTCGTAGTCGCGCTCGCAATCCGAATCGTCGCGCCCTGATGAAGCGTGTTCCACCACTGAACCGAAAAGTAAATGATTGGCACATTGATCATCCCGACCAGCGCAAGCACGGCGCCAGCACGATCCGCACGCCGCCGGTCGTCAATCGCCGACTGCAGTGAAATGAATCCGACGTAAAGAAAAAGAAGAATCAGCGTCGACGTAGTGCGAGCGTCCCAGACCCACCACGTTCCCCACGTGGGTTTGCCCCAGAGTCCGCCCGTGATGAGCGACAAGAACGTGAACAGGGCGCCCGTCACGGATAGAGACGACGCCATCATCGAGGAAGCGCGCGCATTCCAGGCCCAACCGATAGCGGCGTAAAGCGCCATCAATACATAGAGCATCATGCCCATCCATGCGGCGGGAACGTGGATGAAGAGCACACGATAGACGTCTCCCTGCTGAAAGTCCGTCGGTGCGACGAAAAGTCCAACGTAGAGCCCAACGGCGAGTAGTATCGCGGCGGGTATCGCGAACCAGGGAATCATCCGGCTGGCCAAAGGATAGAGATTCACGGGCGATGCATATCGATACCAATTGCTCATACACTCAGTCCTCCACTACGATTCCCAGCGCGGAAGCAGCGGCCCATGGCGCAAACACCAGTGTCAATGCCAGCACTGCGCCGACCAGAGGTACATTCCTGCCTGCCCCAAACACAAGTACCGGAACGCACAGCGGGAGTACGATCAGCGCCACGACCAGGCCGCCACCTCGAACCCCAATCGTCAACGCGGAACCGATCGAGCCAATCAGATGGAGCACGGGTATTCCCGTCAGCAGCGAGACGGCGAGCAAACGCATTTCGGACAAGGACAACCCAAATTGCAGCGCCAGAAGAGGCGAGATCAGCACCAGAGGTATTCCTGTCGACAGGCATTGCACCAGAATCTTCCCTGCGACGATGAGGATCCGGGGCTGTGGGCTGATCCACATCTGTTCCAGCGTTCCATCGGTGTAGTCGCTCGAGAAAAGGCTTCCGAGTCCGAGCATCGACGCCAACAGCGCCGAAAACCACACCACGCCCGGCGCAATGTTCCGCAGGAGACGGGAATCCGGATCCACGCCGAGCGGAAACAGGCTTGCGATGATCACGAAGAATGCGAGCATCGACATTACGTCCGATTTTCGGCGCCAGGCTAGAATCAATTCGCGCCGTAGAAGCCAGCGGAACATGACAAGATGAGATGCGGCCTTCATGCGGCGAGTTCGATTCCTGGAGATCGCCCCGACGACAGGTTCAGTTCCTGATGAGTTGCGACAATCGCCATCCCGCCGACGGCCAGATGGTCTTCGATTAATTGCTGGATCATATCCACCGCGAGTCGATCGAGCGACGTCAGCACTTCATCGAGCAACCACAGCATCGAATGGTTGACCGCCAGACGGGCGATCGCTGCACGTCGGCGTTCACCTTCGGAAAGAAAACGCGCCGGGACATGCAGTCGGCCGCCCAGACCCATGCGCTCGAGTGCGGAGGCGGCGGCCTTGCGCGAAATTTCGATCCCCCTCATTCCAATCGATACCTGAAGATTTTCCATCGCAGTGAATTCATCCTTAATGCCCGGTCGATGTCCGATGTATGCGATCGACGAGAAGTATTCTTCGCCCAGAGTTTCTATTCCGGCTCCATGCCATCGAATGGTGCCGTGGGTTGGCGACAGCAGGCCGCACAACATACGGAGCAGGCTGGTCTTGCCGCTGCCGTTGGGCCCGGTCAGGCGAAAGCAGTCGCCTGGGCGCACGGCAAAGCTGAGGTCGCGAAAAATCGTTCGATTTCCGCGCACGCATTCCAGGTGCGATGCTTCGAGCATGTCAGGTGGCTGTTTTTAGAGCCGGGTGAAATTGCGTAAAGACATGGTCTGTCTTTGCACGCTCTTCATGGCAGGTGCGGCAATGGTTTTTGCCGGCAACGGACTCTGCCAAGTCTTTGATCGTGCCGTCTGCACTTGTGAAATTGAAGAAACCCCACCCGCCATCAAACCGGCCGTCTTTCACCGACGCCTGGAGTGCGATG
>Ga0068868_100000482_pt1 | contig 26485 bp, 24 predicted proteins | sample KBSMisM42_FD_64660 | JGI IMG/M metagenome (GOLD analysis project Ga0068868, IMG submission 64660) | Miscanthus rhizosphere microbial communities from Kellogg Biological Station, Michigan, USA - KBS Miscanthus M4-2 | ecosystem: Host-associated > Plants > Roots > Rhizosphere > Soil ...
GGATCGTTTCCGCGTCGAGCACTTCCAGATCGTCGCGCCATCCGATTTTCCCCGACTCGCGCAGCACGGCGTCATCGCCTCGATGCAGCCGACGCATGCGACGTCCGACATGCCGTGGGCCGAAGCGCGCGTCGGCCCCGAGCGCATCAAGGGCGCCTACGCCTGGCGCACCGTCCTCAACTCCGGCGCCCGCCTGGCCCTCGGCTCCGACTTTCCGGTCGAAGACGTGAATCCGTTCTTCGGCATCTACAGCGCCGTCACGCGCCAGGACCAGAAAGGCAATCCTCCCGGCGGCTGGTATCCCGACCAGAAGCTGACGCTCCCCGAAGCGATCCGCGGTTTCACCTCGGACGCCGCCTTCGCCGCATTCGAAGAGTCTTCGCGCGGCACCATCGAACCCGGCAAGTTCGCCGATCTGACCATCGTCGAAGGCGATCTCTACGCCGCTCCCCAATCGCAACTCTTCGCGACGAAGGTACGCTACACAGTGGTGGGCGGGGAACTGGTTTATACGGCGAAGTAAATGAACAGTCTCAAGTGGCTTCTGGACGCGGGCGAATTCTGGTGCGGCTGCGGCAGGATTCACAACACGCTACGGCACCTCGGCAGTGTTCTCGATCTCGAAGGGATTCCGTACGCAGTTTTTGGACGTGCGGCGGCGTTCGCGCACGGCTTCGAGCAATACAACCTCGACACCGATGTCATCGTCGCGACCGAGGAGGGATTGCGGAAAATGCAACGGGTCCTTCCGTTCCGTGGCTTTACGATAATTTCGGAGCGGCGGTTTCGCGACTCCCTCACGGACCTCGAGTTCAAAATCATTCGCAGCGGACGTCTCGCCGGTCCTGAGCCATGTCCGATCCGGTTTCCCGATCCATCAGCCTCAGTGATGATCAATGGTTATCGCGTCATCGACTTGCCGCGGTTTATCGATCTCAAACTAGCGATGGGACTCTGGGAAACGCGCATGCGTGATCGCGCCGATGTTCTTCAGCTCATTCAACACGCAAACCTGCCGCGTGAGGTTGTGAACGATCTCGATCCCTACGTTCGAGATGAATACGACCGCCTCTGGCTCCTCGCGCAGAAGCACGATCCGCTGTTCGACTAGCCGCTACTTCTCGTGATCCTCAAAGTGCGTGAGTGCGCGGAACTCCTGGTAGCGATCGTAAACGTCATTCAGCGTGATCTCGCGCAGCCGGTCGAGTGAGAACTTCTCGACGGTGAACGACGCCAGGACGCTGCCGAAAATAATGGCTCGGCGGAGATCGCGATCCGTTACCTCGGCGCGCGAAGCGAGGTAGCCGAGGAAGCCGCCGGCGAAGGTGTCGCCGGCGCCGGTGGGATCGAAGACCGCTTCCAGCGGGTAGGCCGGCGCGGCGAACACCGCATCGCTCGTAATCATCATCACGCCGTACTCGCCGCGCTTGACGACCAGCGTCTTCGGCCCGAGGGCCAGGATCTGGCGTGCGCCCTTGATCAGGTTTGCTTCTTCCGTGTACTGCCGCACCTCGGCCTCGTTGATGACGACGAGATCGACTTCGCGCAAGATCCGCGTCAGCGACTCCTTCGCCGTTGCGATCCAGAGATTCATCGTGTCGAGCGCCACGAGCCGCGGGCGGCGGCACTGCTTCAGCACGTCGAGTTGCAGATCGGGTTGGATGTTGGCGAGGAACAGCACGTCCGGACTGCGATGCTTCTCGGTTAACTCCGGTTTGAAATCGGCGAAGACGTTGAGCTGCGTGTCGCGCGTTTTGGCGACGTTGAGATCGAATCCGTACTCGCCGCTCCAGAAAAACGTCTTCGCGCCGGCCACGCGCCGCAAGCCATCGAGGTTGACGTTGCGTCCGCGAAAGATGGCCAGATCGTCGTCCGTGAAATCGTCGCCGACCACGGCTACCAAATCGACCTCAGTGAAAAACGACGCTGCCACCGAAAAGTACGTCGCCGATCCGCCGAGGCATCGATCGACTTTGCCGAAAGGCGTTTGAATCGCGTCGAATGCGACGCTGCCAACTACGAGGATGCTCATGAATTCTCCTGAGAAATGTATTTGCTGATGAGGGGCGCCAACCGGCGCTTCGCTTCCGCCGTCATCGCTGACGGCTGCGTCATGATCGCGTACTGCAGCGCGCTTCCGCAGGGGCAGTCGCGTTTGCGATTTGCGGCGGGGACGATCGAGTTTCGCAGGATCTTCTGCGCGGTCCTGGCGTTTTTGGCGAGATAGGCCAGGACCGTTTCGACCGTCACGTCTTCATGCGACTCGTGCCAGCAATCGTAGTCGGTGACGAGGGCCATCGTGGCGTAGCAGATCTCGGCTTCGCGGGAGAGCTTTGCTTCCTGAAGGTTGGTCATGCCGATCACGTCGACGTTCCATGACCGATAAAGATGCGACTCGGCGCGCGTGGAAAACTGCGGACCTTCCATGCAGAGGTAGACGCCGCCTTTGTGCACGCGCGCGCCAATCTCGCGGGCGACTTCGCTCATCGTGAATGACGTAGCGGTGCAGATCGGATCGGCGAAACCGACGTGCGCGACGATGCCGTCGCCGAAGAAGGTATCGGGACGATGGCGCGTGCGGTCGATGAACTGATGCGGGAAGACGATGTCGGTCGGCGCGTACTCCTCTTTCATCGAACCGACGGCGCTGGCGGAGAGGATCGTGTGGACGCCGAGGAGTTTGAAGCCGAAGACGTTCGCGCGATAGTTCAATTCGCTCGGCGAGAGGCGGTGGCCGCGGCCGTGGCGGGAGAGAAAGGCCACGCGCACGCCGTCGATCTCGCCGATGACGTAGGCGTCCGAGGGATCGCCGAACGGCGTCTCGATCTTCCGTTCGCCGACGACGGTCAGCCCCTCCATCTGGTAGAGGCCGGAGCCGCCGATGATGCCGATGCTTGCGGTGTCGTTCATTGCGCGGCGCACTTTACTATGTGGCCCCGACACACTCTTTAGTTCACCGCAATCGCTTCCGGCTCCAGCGACAACTCCACCTTCCCGTCCGCGTTGACATTCACGAACACGATGTCGCCCGGTTTGAACGATCCGTCGAGCAGCTTCATCGCCAGCGGATCGATGATCAGCTTCTGCAGCGCGCGCTTGAGCGGACGGGCGCCGAAAGCGGGGTCGTAGCCTTCCTTCGCGAGCTGCTCCTTCGCGTGGTCGCTGATCTCGATGGACAGACCGCGGTCGCCGATCAGCTTCGCCAGTTTGCGGAGCTGGATCTCGATGATCCGCTTGATGTGCTGCATGTCGAGGGCGTGGAAGATGATCACGTCGTCGATGCGGTTGAGAAACTCGGGGCGGAAATGCTTGTGCAATTCCTCCTCGACCTTGCGCTCCATCTCCGCTTCCTGCTGCGGCGTCTGCATCGACTTCTGATAGTCGAAGATGTACTGCGCGCCGACGTTCGACGTCATGATGATGACCGTGTTCTTGAAGTTGACTTCGCGTCCCTTCGAATCGGTCAAGCGCCCGTCATCGAGCACCTGCAGCATCACGTTGAAAACCTCGGGATGTGCTTTCTCGATCTCGTCGAAGAGCACGACCGCGTACGGACGGCGGCGAATGGCCTCGGTGAGCTGGCCGCCTTCCTCGTAACCGACGTATCCCGGCGGCGCGCCGATCAGACGCGCCACGGCGTGACGCTCCATGTACTCCGACATGTCGATGCGCACCATGGCGTTCTCGTCGTCGAACAGGAACTCCGCCAGCGCGCGCGCCAGCTCGGTCTTGCCGACACCGGTCGGACCCATGAAGATAAACGAGCCGATAGGACGATTGGGATCCTTGAGTCCCGCGCGCGAGCGGCGCACGGCGCTGGAGACGGCGGCCACTGCCTCCTCCTGCCCGACCACGCGCTTCTTGAGGTTGTCCTCCATCTTCACGAGCTTCTGGATCTCGGACTCCATCATTCGCGTCACGGGAACGCCGGTCCATTTCGACACGATCTCGGCGATGTCTTCGTCGGTCACTTCCTCGCGCAGCAGCGCGCCCGACTTCTGCATCTCGCCGAGTTTCGCTGACAGCGACTCGAGCTGCTGATTGATCTGGGGCAACGCTCCGTAGCGCAGCTCGGCGGCCTTGTTCAGATCGCCCTGCCGCTCGGCGGCGTTCGCCGCTTCACGCGTCTCCTCGAGCTTTTTCTTCAGATCGTTGATCTGCGTGATCACGCCCTTCTCGTTTTCCCACTGCGTGCGAAGGGTGCTGATCTTTTCCTGCAGCTCGCTGATCTCGCCGTCGATGTCGCCGAGGCGCTGTTTGGAAAGCGCATTGTCCTCGCGGGAAAGCGCCTGCTTTTCGATCTGAAGCTGCGTCATGCGCCGCGTCAGCTCGTCGATCTCCTGCGGCATCGAGGTGAGCTCGATGCGCAGCTTCGACGCCGCTTCATCGATCAGATCGATGGCCTTGTCGGGAAGGAAGCGGTCAGTGATGTAGCGATGCGACAGCGTCGCCGCCGCGACGATGGCCGAGTCCTGAATCTTCACGCCGTGATGAACCTCGTAGCGCTCTTTCAAGCCGCGCAGAATGGCGATGGTGTCTTCGACCGTCGGCTCGCCGACGAACACCGGCTGGAAGCGGCGCTCCAGCGCGGCGTCCTTCTCGATGTGCTTCTGATATTCGTTGAGCGTCGTCGCGCCGATCGCGCGCAGCTCGCCGCGAGCGAGGGCAGGCTTGAGCATGTTCGAGGCGTCCATCGCCCCTTCCGCGGCTCCGGCTCCGATGAGAGTGTGCAGCTCGTCGATGAAGAGGATGACGTCGCCTTCGCTATCCTCGACTTCTTTGATGACTGCTTTGAGGCGATCTTCGAACTCGCCGCGGTACTTCGCGCCGGCGATCATCGCGCCCAGGTCGAGGGCGACCACGCGCTTGTTCTTGAGACCCTCGGGGACGTCACCTTCCATGATGCGGCGGGCCAGTCCTTCGACGATGGCCGTCTTGCCGACGCCAGGCTCGCCGATGAGGACAGGATTGTTCTTCGTGCGCCGCGACAGCACTTGGATGACGCGGCGGATTTCTTCGTCGCGTCCGATGACCGGATCGAGCTTGCCGCGGCGCGCGAGTTGCGTCAGGTCGCGCGCGTAGCGCTCCAGCGCCTGGTACTTCGCCTCGGGATTCTGATCCGTGACGCGCTGCGTGCCGCGCACCGACTGCAGCGCCTTGAGCAGCGCATCGGGAACGGCTCCGTGCCGCGCCAGGATCTTCGCCGCCGTCGACTCTTTCGTCTGCGCGATGGCGAGCAGGAAGTGCTCGGTGGAAACGTATTCGTCGTTGAACTGCGTGGCCGCGTTGAACGCGGCGTCGAAGACTTTGCGGAGTGTCGGTCCGATCATCGGCTCCGCGGACGCGCCGCCGACGCGCGAGAACTTCGCGACTTCGGCCGCGACTTCAGCCTCGATCTGGCCGGGCTGCAAGCCGAGCTTGGTCAGGATCGGAACGACGATCCCGCCTTCCTGCCGGAGCAGCGCGATGAGCAGGTGCTCAGGCGTGAACTCGGGGTTCCCCGCGCCGCGGGCCAAGTTCTGCGCCTCTGCGACGGCTTCCTGCGCCTTGACTGTAAGCTTATTGAAATTCATACGATTACCTCACGTTGAGTCTGAGAGACTCACATCGTAACCGGCAAAAGTTACCGCTCATTCCGACGTGCAAGAAGAGCGCGCGGAGGCTCTACGTCCGAGCGTTTCGACTGAGGTCGTCGTGCGGCGCGGCGGGGTAATGAGGCGGTACGTGGTGCAGCGGTTCAGGCGGGTATCTGACCGATAGCGTCGTCGCTTGCAACTCCTGAACAGCCCTCACGCCTCGCCAGAGGATCCAGCCGAAGAGGCCGAGCCCGAATATCAACCGCCAGACGTTGGCGACGTTGATGTTGCCCTCGGCGATAAAGAAGAGCGCCAATTCACCGAGACAGATCAGCGAGGCCAGGAACATGGCAACAACGGACCGGCCCCACGCCAGAAAACCGAGCAGGACCAGAATCAGTCCGGCCGCAAGATTCAGAGCGATGCCGTCGTCACCTCTGCCGTTGTAAATCACCAGCATCGAGAACAGCACCTGGCAACCGCCGATCACCCAGATGAACCCCAGCGTGTACCGGAGGATTTTGCGAGGATCGCCCTCCGACCCCGGAAGCGGATGCCCGTTGCGGGTGATGTACAGCATGGGGATGCCGGTCGGTCCGTACTCGAGCCACACACACAACACGCTATGGTCGCGCAGCGTGTACTCGACGCGGTTCAAAAGCGCCGCCCGGTCGGGGTTGCCGATCTGAACGCCGTCGAGCCGCAACACGATCTCGCTCCAGGTCCGCGTGCGGGTAACGACCAGCCGTTTCGGCCCGTGAGGCTCGATCGGATAGCGCGTCGTGAAGAGCACGACAAAAGTATAGGACGCTGAGTTGCTGCGGGTCCCTGACCGCCGCGTCGAGCTGGGGATCAGGAAGTAGCGATCAGTCGGATCGACCGGTGATCGATTGCTCTGTTGCTTCCACTCTTTGCGTCTCTTCCGTCTCGATAACGAGAGCCGGACGAGCATCGTCATCAGCGCTGGGTTGGGATTGCAGACGGGTGTACGAGCGGTTGGCGTAGACTGAGGTGCCTATGAGCAAGGTTTTGAAAGCTGAATACGACGATGCAACGCGGACGCTGCGTTTGCTCGAACCGCTCGAGGGGTTTACCGATCGTGAAAAGGTCTCGGTGATCGTCGACCACGCGAAGCCAAAGAATCTGTGGGCAGACCTCGAAAACATTTTGAAAGGCGAGGACGCCGTGAGCTTCGGACGCGCCATTGAAGCAGCGTTTCCCATCGAGCCGATCAGAAAGTGATCGAACGGCTTGCGTTGGACTCGGATGCTGCGGTCGACTTCATCCGCGAGGATCGCCCCTCACCTCCAATCAGTCAGGTCGAGCAGATTGTTCTTCCTCTGCCCGTCTTGGGCGAACTCTTTCAAGGAGCCGAATCCAGCGTACGGCCTGACCGGAATCGAGCCGCGATTGAGGTTCTGATCGAGCGGTGGCAAACGTTGCTTCCGACAATCGAGACGGCACGCATTTATGGTCGCATTCGTGCCGCTGCGTTCCAGCGAACGGACAACTTATCCGTGTCGAAGAGAAATGACCTCTGGATTGCGGCGTTGTGCATCCAATATGCGTTTCCGCTTCTCACAAACGATGGCGGTTATGACCGCATCCACGGCCTCACAGTCATTCACTGGTAATCTTCCCGTCCCGGAGAACCGCATGAGCGCGACTGCGCAAACGATTGAACGTATCTCGCCTGAAACGAACCTCTTCGAATCGATCCTCGAACTGATCCGGCGCACGTCGACCATCCTGCCGGACGACGTCGTCCGCGCCGTCACCGGTGCGCGAAAAAACGAGATCGAAGGATCGAATGCCGACGTCGCGCTGAACGTCATCGGCTGCAACATCGGCTTGGCGCGCGACAGCTCGCTGCCGCTTTGCCAGGACACCGGCACGATCCTCTTCTATGTCCACACGCCGGCCGGCTACGATCAGCTCGCGTTCGAGGAGATCGCCACCGAGGCCGTGAGGACGGCCACGAAGAAAGGGTATCTGCGGCAGAACAGCGTTGACAGCATCACCGGCAAGAACACGGGCGACAACACCGGACCCGGCTCGCCCGTTTTTCACTTTCATCAGTGGCGCGAGCCGCACGTCGAAGTGAAGTTGATGCTGAAAGGCGGCGGTTGCGAGAACATGAACGCACAGTACTCGCTCCCGCACCCCGACCTCGGCGGACGCGATCTCAAAGGTGTCGAGAACGCCATCCTCGATTGCGTCCTCCAGGCCCAGGGTCAGGGCTGTGGCCCGGGCATCCTCGGCGTCTGCATCGGCGGCGATCGCGGCACCGGCTACGGCTTCGCCAAGGAGCAACTCCTGCGCATGCTCGACGACACGAATCCCGATCCGGTGCTCGCCGATTTGGAATCGCGCGTGGTCGAGAAAGCGAATCAGTCCGGCATCGGACCGATGGGATTCGGCGGCAAGACCACGCTGCTGGCCTGCAAAATCGGCAAGCTCAATCGACTGCCGGCGTCGTTCTTCGTCTCGATCGCGTACATGTGCTGGGCGTATCGCAGGCGCGGCGCGGAACTGAATGTGAACGGCGAAGTTTCCAACTGGCTCTATTGATCGTCTAAGACGGCATGAAGCCGGTCGTGCCGTTTCTTTTCACGCTGCTCGTGGCGTCGTGCGACGCGTTGACGCAACGCGAGATGGCCTCGCTGCGACCGCCGAAACGACCGGACGCAGTTCGCGCACTTCGCACGCCGATCTCGTTGGCGGAACTCGTTTCGCCCGAGCCGCCGCCTCCGCCGCCGCCGTCCGGCTTCTTTCCGTGAATGCTCATCGTCACGCCGGTCAGTTCGACCGACGGCGCCAAAGCCGCTTGCACGTCGTGTCATGCGAACGGAATCCCAAACGCGGTAGCATCGAAGCATGGCTCTGGTAAAGCTCACCACTCCCATTGACGAAGCGACGATCCGCAGCCTTCACGTAGGTGATTCCGTCGCCATCACCGGGCGGCTCTACACCGGACGCGACGCCGTCCATCATCGCATCCACACCGGCACGAAACCGCCTGTCGACCTCGCGGGCCACATCATTTATCACTGCGGTCCGGTGATGGTGAAGGAAGGCGATCAGTGGGTTTGCAAGGCGGCCGGGCCGACGACCTCCTCGCGCGAAGAGCCGTACCAGTGGGAAGTGATGCGCGACTACGGCATCCGCGGCGTGATCGGGAAGGGCGGGATGGGGGAGAAGACGCTGGCCGCGTGTAAGGAGTATGGCGCGGTGTACATGCACGCCATCGGCGGCGCCGCGCAGGTCTGCGCCGCGTCCATCAAGCGGGTCGACGGCGTCGACTGGATGGACCTCGGATCCCCCGAGGCCATCTGGCATTTGTGGGTAGAAGACTTCATGGCCATCGTGACGATGGACGCGCACGGCCAGTCGCTGCACAAAAATGTATTCGAGGAATCAAAGGCACGGCTGGATGCGATGAAGGCGTAGGCTGGAGTCGCTGTTGCACGTCAACTCCGACATGCGAACCGAACGCGACACCCTCGGCGAAGTCCGCGTCCCTGACGACGCGCTGTACGGCGCACAGACGCAGCGCGCGGTCGAGAACTATCCGATCAGCGGACTGCGCGAGCATCCGGTGTTCATCCGCTCGTTCGTCCTGCTGAAAAAAGCGGCGGCGCTGGCGAACAAGGAGCTCGGTGCGCTCGATGCCGGACTTGCCGACGCCATCGTCGCCGCATGCGATGAATTGCTCGACAACGCGGAGAAGTATCGGCCGCAGTTCGTCGTCGACGTCTTTCAGGCCGGCGCCGGGACGTCGTTCAACATGAACGTGAACGAGGTCATCGCCAACCTCGCCAATCCGGAGCGCGGGACGTACAAGCCGGTCCATCCGAACGATCACGTGAACATGGCGCAGTCGACGAACGACGTGTTCCCGACCGCGATCCGCATCGCCACGCTGCTGCTGCTGTTGAACGAGCTGATGCCGGAGCTCGACCGTCTGGCCATGGCGCTCGCCAACCGCGGTGAGGCGTTCGCGGACGTGATCAAGTCCGGCCGCACACATCTGCAGGACGCGGTGCCGGTGACGCTCGGCCAGGAATTCGATGCATACGCATCGGCGATCGCACGCGCCACGCGCCATCTGGCGTTCGCGGCCAGCGAACTGCGCGAGCTCGGCATCGGCGGTACTGCCGCCGGTACGGGGATGAACGCGCCGCGCGGCTATCGGCATGCGGTGATCAGGCATCTCAACGAGATGACCGGTCTCGAGCTCGTGGCCTCGGGCGATCTTCGCGAGGCGATGCAGTCGCAGCTTCCCGTCGCCGCCGTTTCCTCCGCGCTGCGCAACCTGGCGCTGGAGTTGACGCGCATCGCCAACGATCTCCGCCTCCTCGCCTCGGGGCCGCAGACCGGCTTCGCGGAGATTATCCTTCCCGCAGTGCAACCTGGGTCGTCGATCATGCCTGGCAAGGTGAATCCGTCGATGCTGGAGTGCATGAACCAGCTCTGCTTCCACATCATCGGATCGGCGACGGCGATCGATTACGCCGTGCAGGCGGGGCAGCTCGAGCTCAACGTGATGATGCCGCTGATGGCGTTCGAGATCCTCTTCTCGATGGAGATTCTGAAGAACTACCTGCCGGTCTTCGTCGCCAAATGCATCGCCGGAATCGAGGCGGACCGCGCGCAGTGCGAGGCCTACTACATCAGCTCTCCGTCGCTGGCCACGGCGCTGAATCCGATCATCGGCTACGCGAAAGCGGCGGAGATCGCGAAAGAGTCGGCGAAGAGCGGCACGCCCATCCCGACGTTGCTGCGCGAGAAGAAGATTCTCAGCGACGCCGAGATCACGCGCATCTTCACCCCCGAGTTTCTGGCCGGCCAGGCCGATTGACGGCTACAATTCGTTCGCCGTCCAACAATCCATGCGCCTCTTCATCGCCATCTCCTTCCCGGAGCAGGAGCTCCGCGCGATCAGCGACCGCGTTTCGATGGTGAAGTCGCGGCTGCCGCCGGCGTCGTGGGTGCGTCCCGAGACGCAGCACCTGACCTTTGCATTTCTTGGCGAGCAGCCGGAGTCGCTCCTCCCGATTCTCGCCAAGCACGTCGAAGAAAACCTGGCCGCCGTTCCGCGATTCGAAGGCCATCTGCGCGGCAGCGGATTTTTTCCGAACGCGCGCCACGCCCGTGTGGGATGGGTCGGCGCCGCACCGGAGGAGAACTTCCGCGCCGTCGCGAACGCCGTTCGCGGTGCCGTCAAGGCTGCCGGAGTCACGATCGACGCCGGCGATTTTCGCGCGCATCTCACGCTCTTCCGCATCCGCGATCAATGGCCGCCGGCCTGTATCGAGATCTTCAACGGCGCCTTGCGCGACTTCAAATCCGATCCGTTTACGGTCGATTCGGTAACGCTTTTCTCCAGCGAGCTGAATCCGAAAGGCGCGATTCACACGCCGCTTCGGACGTTCGCGCTGGCCTAGCGAGTCGCGCGGCTCTTGGCCACAGACTTGCCGCGCAACTGGCCGCACGCCGCGGCGATGTCGCGTCCCTTCGAGCGCCGCACCGTCACCTGCACGCCATTGCGGACCAGCGTGTCGACGAAGCGGTCGATCGATCCTTCCTTCGGACGCTTCATCCAGGCGGGAAGGTTCGGATCCTCGTTGAACGGAATCGCGTTCACTTTCGCGCGCAGGCCGTGGATCAGTTTCGCCAGCGCCAGCGCGTCCGAATGCGAATCGTTGTAGCCGGCCAGGAGCACGTACTCGATCGTGATCTCGCGTCCCTTTTCGGACGGATACTTCTTGAGAACCGCGATCAACTCCTCGAGCGGATACTTCTTCGTGATCGGCATGATCTCTTCGCGGCGACGGCGATCCGGAGCATTGATCGACACCGCCAGGTTCGGGCGCCGCGGCAGTTTCGCCAGCTCTTCGATGCCCGGGATGATGCCCGAGGTCGACAGCGTGATCCGTTTCGGAGCGATGTTTTTGTAGAGCACATCGAGCGTTGTCACGACGTTGTCGAAATTCAGCAGCGGCTCGCCCATGCCCATGAAAACCACGTTCATCGATTCCATCGGCATGCTGTGCTCGTGCTGGATGGTGAAGAACTGGCCGAGCATTTCCACCGGCGACAGGTTGCGCCCCGCGCCGAAAAAACCGGTCACGCAGAACGTGCAGCCGACCGCGCATCCCGCCTGCGACGACAGGCAGACGCTCGTTCGATCGCCCATCGGCATGTACACCGCCTCGATGCGATTGCCGTCGCGCAGCGTGAAGAGGTACTTTTGACTTCCGTCCGCCGCCGGCGTCGTCCGCTCGACGACTTCCGGAAATGCCAGCGTGTAGTGCTCGGCCAGCGCGCTGCGCAGTTCCTTTGGGATGTTCGTCATGGCGTCGAACGCGTCGACGCCGCGGACGTACATCCACTCCTCGATCTGCTTCACGCGGAACGGCGGCGAAACGATCGCGCTGAGCGCCTGTTCGAGGCGCGTCGGTGCAAGATCGTAGAGATTCGTGAGGCTACTCGTCGTCACTGGTCGCCGCGAGCGGCTCCACGCGGCGCGCGCCTCGCACCTTTCGCGTTGGATCGATGCCCATCGCGCGCAGCATCGCCAGGTCGTTCACGTCGATGCGGAACTGCACCTGCTTGTCGCTCTTGACCATCATGCCCGCGGCCGGATCGGGCGCCGGCGTTTCTTCTTCTTCGCCGAGGCGGTTCAGACCGATGGTGGCATCGAGGAGGACGTAGAGGTTGTAGCCCTCATCGCGGATCCGTTGAATGTGTTCGTTGACGTCTTCGGAGCTCGAGATCGAATCGTTGATCGCCGTCCCGAGCTGTTGCAGGAGCTGCTTGATTTTGTCGTCCAAGGGTTCGTTCCTGGCCCCGCGGCAAGCGGATTATCGGCCCGAGGCAGTGTAGTACGCCCTCGGCGAAGGTCAATATTCCGAAGCGCCGCCGCGAGGCGTATCCTATTCGCCCTTCGGCTCCAGCCCGGTAGCCACCGACTCCCACAATTCCGACCAGTAGGCGAGGTACTTCCAGCGCCCCCACTTCGCGTAGCGCCGCAGCATCGTGCGGTCGGAGACGGCGCGTCCTCCGTGGTAGCGCTCGCGGACGAAGCGCCGGAACTCGGTGTCGACGGCGATGAAGTCGTGGCGGCCGTCCATGGCCAGCAGATGCGCGGCGCCGTACGGTCCGATCCCCGGCAGTTCGCGATAGCTCTTGAACAGCTCCTCGGTACTCTGCGCCGGATCGCTCATCGCCTTCATGTCGATCGAACCGTCCGCGATGCCGGTGGCCAGCGAGTGGATCGACTTCGCGCGATACCCGAGGCGGCAATCCTCCTGCAGCTCCTCGGCGGAGAATCGCGCCACGTCTTCCGGCGTCGGAAACGCGCGCCCCGACTTCGTCTTCCGTCCGCACTTTTCGACGATCAGCTCCGTCATGCGCATCGTCTGCCGCCACATCGTGTTGGTCGTGGTGATGATCTTCACGACGTCTTCGAAGAGCGTCGCGCCGCAGAGAAGGCGTCCGAATCCGGATGACTCGACCCACGCGTGGGTGCTCGAGTTCGCGGTCATCTTCACGAATTCGCCGATGTCGACGCCGAGCTGGAACATGCGCCCGAGCTTGCGGCGAAGTTCGTCGCTGTCCTCGGCTCCCTCGACGCGCAGAGATTCGCCGTCGAACGAGATGCGAAGGTCGACCGCTTTCCCGCCGAGGATTTCCGGCCGATGCAGCGTCTGCTCGTCGCGCGCCCAGCGGAAGGGCGCGAGCAGATACCAGCCGTGCGAGACGACGGTCGACGCGAAGTGAAAGTGCGGAGGAACAGGAATGGAGGCGACGGCCGGAATCGAACCGGCGGATAAAGGTTTTGCAGACCTCTGCCTTACCACTTGGCTACGTCGCCCTCGGAAAAGATTGGCGAGTCTAGTGAACCGCCCTCCCAGCGTCAATATTCAGCGTTGACACGACCACACAACCTCATCCACCATGCCCGCCCCGCATCAATACTGTGGTGTAGCTCAGTTGGTAGAGCGCCGGATTGTTAATCCGGTGGTCGGAGGTTCGAGTCCTCCCGCCACAGCCAGGCGGCGACGCGCCGCAGCGTTGATAGGCATAGCCTCCGCCACCATCGACCGCACAAGTGAGAAGGTGTGGACTTTGCGTCCAGACTTTCGGACGATCATCGTCCACGACTCACTGAAAGGAACTCCCATGCGCAAATCGCTTCTCATCGCCGCTTCCGCTCTTCTGCTGATTGCCGCTGCGCCGCGGAAGGATTGGAAGGACGTCGAGGAGGCTCTTGGGCGGGCCGGTTCCGTTCAGGCCGGCGATGTGTACAAGGTGAGTTTTCCGCGCGCCGATCTCACGGTCGTCGCGGATGGCGTCACGATCAAACCGACATTGGCGCTCGGATCGTGGGCGGCGTTCAAAGACGATGGGAACGGGCAGGCGATGGCGATGGGCGATCTGGTGCTGCTCGAGCCGGAGATCACGCCGGTGATCGACGCGCTGCAGAAAGGCGGCATCGAGCAGAGCGCGCTGCACAACCATCTCATCGGTGAGTCGCCGCACGTGATGTACCTTCACTTCAGCGGTCACGGAGACGCGGCGAAGCTCGCGCGCACGCTGCACGACGCGCTGGCGCTGACGAAGACGCCGATGGGGCCGGCGCCCGCACCTCCGGCAAATCCGACGATCGACCTTCCCACCGCGGACCTCGATCGGACGCTGCATGCGTCCGGAAAGATCGCCGGCGGCACGTACCAGTTCGCCGTGCCGCGCGCGGAGAAGATCGTCGAGCATGGGATGGAGATCCCGCCGTCGATGGGAGTGGCCACGGCCATCAACTTTCAGCCGACCGGCAACGGCCGCGCCGCGATCACCGGCGACTTCGTCATGATCGCCGCCGAGGTGAATCCGGTGATTCGCGCGCTGCGGAGCGGCGGCATCGCCGTCACTGCACTTCACAGCCACATGCTGGACGAAACGCCGCGCCTTTTCTTCATGCACTTCTGGGCGAACGATGATGCAGTCAAGCTGGCGACGACTTTGCGGCGCGCGCTCGATGCGATGAACGTAAAGAAGTGACGTCGCGCATCACGCCTGGGAGCATTCGTTGATCCGGTCGAGGAGCTGCGATACGTCGAACGGCTTTCGGATTTGGGCGAAGACGTTTGGGCCGTCGGCATCGCGGATGGTGCGTTCGGACGATGCGGAAAGGACTACCACGCAGCGATCGGAACGAAGGTCCTTGAGCTGATCGAGGACGTCGAATCCGCTACCGGGACCCATCATCAGATCGAGGACGATGGCGTCGTAGCGTCTTTGACGGATGCGCTCCATCGCTTCCAGGCCGTTGGAGGCTTCGTCGGTTTCGAAGGACTGCCTCTGGAGCATCACGCCGAGGAGGCGGCGGATGGCCGCGTCGTCATCGACGATCAAGATCGACTTTTGCATGGGGTCCGAAACTTCGCTAAGTAAGGAAGGATCGGCCAGCGTGCTCGGTGCGTCGCTCCGGGAAAACCCTGAACTCGTGGATGGGCCTGATGCCGCCGTTGCGGGGGAGTACGATGCATCACGGCCATGAGTGAGAGCGATGACGCCGCAGTCACGACCGGCGAAAAAGTGACGAAGGACTTCGTCATCGCCGGACTGGGAGGATCGGCCGGTTCGATCCCGTCGTTCCGCGAGTTCTTTCGCAACGTGCCGCCGGACAGCGGGATCGCGTACGTGGTCATCCTGCACCTCTCGCCGGAATTCGACAGCCATCTCGCCGAGGTGCTGCAGAAATCCGCCAGCATTCCGGTGACGCAAGTGCATGAGCAGGTGATCGTCGAGCCAAACCACGTCTACGTCATGCCGCCGAACAAGAGCATGGGAATGAACGACGGCACTCTGGTCGTGTCGGACATCACCGGCTTCCAGGAACGGCGGGCGCCGGTGGACGTCTTTTTCCGCACGCTGGCGGACACTCACGAGTCGCATGCCGTCTGCGTGATTCTCTCCGGATCGGGCGCGGATGGCTCGATGGGGCTGCGGCGGATCAAGGAGAACAACGGGCTGGTGCTGGTGCAGGACCCGGACGAGGCTGAGTTCGACGAGATGCCGCGCAGCTCGATCGACACCGGCCTGGTCGACTTCATCCTGCCGGTTGCCGAGATGCCTGCGCGGATGATGGCGTATCGCGACCAGATCGGCACCGGACCGCTGGTCGTCGACTCGCGCTCGGACGAGGACGAGCACGCGCTGATCGAGCTCTTCACGATCCTGCGCATGCGCACCGGCCAGGACTTCACGAATTACAAACGCGCCACCGTGCTCCGCCGGATCGAGCGGCGCATGGCCGTGCGCGAGATCGCGCGCCTGCCCGATTACGCGAGCTTTCTCCGCGAACGCGGCGATGAAGCCGACGCCCTCCTGCGCGAGCTGCTGATCAGCGTCACGAACTTCTTCCGCGACGCTGAAGTGTGGGAGACGCTCGAAGAGACAATCATTCCGAAGCTGCTCGACGGGAAGGGCGCGGACGAACATCTCCGCGTTTGGGTGGCCGGTTGCGCGACGGGCGAAGAAGCCTATTCGGTGGCCATGGTGCTGGCCGATGCGGTGGCGCGCACGGGATCCGCGGCGCAGATCCAGATCTTTGCCACCGATCTCGACGAGGACGCCATCGCCAAAGCGCGGAACGGCCACTACACGATCGCCGAATCGGCCGACGTGTCGCCCGACCGGCTGCGCCGCTACCTTGCGAAGGAGCGGGATGGATACCGCGTCCGGCGCGAGTTGCGCGAGCTGGTGCTCTTCGCGCATCACAACCTGATCAAGGATCCGCCGTTCTCACACCTCGACTTCGTCACCTGCCGCAACGTGCTGATCTATCTGAACCGCGCGGCGCAGGAGCGAACGATGGAGCTGCTGCACTTTGCGCTCGAGCCGGAGGGCTATCTCCTGCTGGGGACTGCCGAGAGCGTGGACGGAGCGGGGAAGCTGTTCTCGACGGTCGACAAGGAACATCACATCTACCAGAGCCGGGCCGTGCCTCGGGTGGTCAACATGCCGGCGCCGGCGCAGCTCACCGTCGCTGCCGACCTGCGCCATGTCTTTCCGCCGGGTGAGCGCGCCGATACGCGCGCCCGTTTCGCGCCGATCGATCTGCATCAGCGGTTGCTCGAGGAGTACGCCGCGCCGTCGCTCATCGTCGACGAGCAGTACGACATCGTGCACCTCTCCGAGCGCGCCGGAAACTATCTCCAGTTCGCTGCCGGCGATGCGTCGCTCAATCTGCTTCAGGTGGCCAGGCCGGAGCTGCGCATCGGATTGCGCAACGCGCTCTCCCAGGCGGAGCGGCGCAGCGGCACGGTCGCGGCGCGAGGCTTGACGGTCCACACCGGCGGCCGTTTCGAGACCGTCGACGTCATCGTGCGTCCCGTAATGCGCCAGGGGAGTCCCGCGCGCGGCTACTTCCTCGTGCTGTTCGAGAGCGCCGGGAATCCCGCCGACATGCCGAGCGAAACCACCGCGGTCGAGCCGATGGACAGGCAGGTGGAGGACGAGCTCGTTCGCGTCAAGGCGCAGATGCGCAGCGCCATCGAACAGTACGAGACGCAGGTCGAGGAAGCGCGGGCGGCGAACGAAGAGCTGCAGGCCATGAACGAGGAGTTGCGCTCGACTGCCGAGGAGCTGGAGACCAGCCAGGAGGAATTGCAGTCGGTCAACGAGGAACTGCAGACCGTCAATCAGGAGCTGAAGGTCAAGATCGACGAGGTCAGCCACGCCAACAACGACATGCGTAACCTCATGAGCTCGACCGAGATCGGCACGATCTTCGTTGATCGCGCCCTGACCGTGAAGCTCTTCACGCCGCGCATCCGCGACATCTTCAATCTCATCCCCGCCGACGTCGGCCGTTCGCTGCTCGACATCAGCAGCAAGCTGACCATCGACAATCTGGCCGACGACGTAGCGGCCGTGCTCGATCGCCTCCAGACCATCGGGCGGGAGGTGCAGACGCGGGACGGACGGTGGCATTCCATGCGTCTGCTGCCGTATCGGACCGCCGAGGACCGCATCGACGGCGTGGTCGTAACGTTCGTCGACATCAGCGAGCGGATGCAGACCGAGGAAGCCCTTCGCAAAAGCGAGGAGCGCCATCGCGCCATCATCACGAGCGCGCGCGACTACGCGATCGTTACGACCGACATCGACGGAACGATCATCAGTTGGTCGCCCGGCGCCGAGGCGGTCTTTGGCTGGTCCGAGGCGGAGGCGATCGGCCAACCGCTGGACATGACTTTCACTCCTGAAGATCGCGCCGCGGGCCAGCCGGAGAAAGAGCGGCAGGCGGCGCGCGCGGGGGATATCGCGCCCGACGTCCGCTGGCACATGCGGAAGGACGGAACGCGCGTCTTCGTCGACGGCACGATGCGCATGCTCATGGACGCGAATGGCGAGCCGCGTGGATTCCTGAAAATCGGAAACGACGTGACGCACCGCCGCAAGACCGAAGAAGCTCTGCGTGACTCCGAGGCGCGCCTGAAGGCGGTGGCCAACGTCGTTCCCGACCTGATCTGGAGCAGCGACGCAGCCGGATCGCGGGACTGGTACAACCAGCGTTGGCTGGATTACACCGGCCAAACATTCGAGGAAGCGCGCGGCTACGGCTGGCTGGAGGCGATCCATCCCGACGATCGTGAGGGGTCGCGCGATCAGCTCCGGCGCGCGCTCGAATCCGGCGAGCGATTCCGGAAGGAGCATCGCATCCGTAGCAGCAGCGGCGAGTACCGCTGGTTTCTCGTGCAGGCGGAGCCGCTGCGCAATGCAGACGGCGAGGTCGTGCGCTGGTTCGGCGCCTCGACGGACATTCACGAGCAGCGCATGGCACGCGAGGTTCTCGAAGAGCGCGTCCGCGTCAGAACGCAGCAACTCGAAGATTTGAATGCGCAACGCCAGCAGCTTCTGGAGCGGCTCGTCACCGCCACGGAAGAGGAGCGCCGGCGCATCGCGCGCGAGCTGCACGACGTGCTGGGCCAGCACATCACCGCACTTCGCATGGCGTTCGAGGCGGCGCGGCCGCAGGACGACTCGCTCTCCGGCATGAGCGCGATGGTGCAACGGCTCGACGAGACCGTGGACCGGCTCACCATGGAGCTTCGCCCTCCCGCGCTCGATCACCTCGGCCTGCACGGAGCGATCACCTCGCTGGCGCAGGAATTCTCCGCGGCAACCGGCCTGCGGGTGGATGTGCATCTGCCCGGTGTCGACGGCGACCGGTTCAACGACGCCATGGAAACTACCGTCTACCGGGTCGTGCAGGAAGCGCTCAACAACGTCCGCAAACATGCCGGCGCATCCACCGTGAGCATCATCCTCGAGCGCGACGGCGAGGTGCTGCGGATGATCATCGAGGACAACGGCCGCGGCTTCGACGTCGACGGCGCTCTGGCCGCCATGCCGGGGCGCGGCCACTTCGGTCTGATCGGCATGCGCGAGCGGCTGGCCCTCATGCGCGGCTCGCTCGACATCGAGTCGCAGCCCGGCAGCGGAACCACGATCTACGTTCGCGTCCCGCTGCCTGACGTGAATACAGGTTGATGACGAAGACGCGTGTATTTCTCATCGACGATCACGGTGTGCTCCGCCACGGATTGCGGCTGCTCATCGACGCTCAGCGGGACATGCAGGTGGTCGGAGAAACGGAGTGGGGCCGCGGCGCGACCGAAAGGATTGCGCGCGCCGGCGGCGCCGACGTCGTGGTGCTCGACATCTCCCTGCCCGACACCACCGGCACGAACGTCGCCGCGGAGCTCCACGCCGCCTTGCCGGTCACGAAGATCGTGGCGCTCACCCGCCACGGCGAAAAAGCGTACGTCCAGCAGATGCTGCGGAACGGCGCCAGCGGCTACGTGCTGAAGCAGACCGCTGGCGACGTGTTGGTCACCGCGATCCGCACCGTGGCGGCGGGCGGAACCTATCTCGATCCGGCCGTCGCGGGAAAGATGGCCGATTCCGACAAGCCGATGCGCGGCGCCGTTTCGGGCGATCTCACGGCGCGCGAGCAGGAGGTGCTGACGATGGTGGCCTGGGGCCATACCAACAAGGAGATCGCCTCGGTGCTCGGCATTACGGTGAAGACGGTCGAAACACACAAAGCGAACGCGATGGGAAAGCTCGAAATCACCAGCCGCGCGGAGTTGGTCCGCTACGCGATGGAGCAGGGGTGGCTGCAGCGTCAGTGATCGCGCTGCGTGGACAGGCGTTCGCGCGCCGGTTGCATCGCCAGTTGCGCGGCAACAGTGGACGCGGCGCGCAACACCGCGGCGCGCGCCGGACTGGCCTCGACTCGCGCGGCGTCGTCCAGCCCCACGGACAGATCTCCGATGGTGTGCCGCATCTCCGCGCGCAGCGCCGCCTCGGATCCGGAATGGACAGGCGCGGACAGCAGCCGTTGCAGGCTCGGCGCGGTGCTCACGAATCGCCGCACTGCCTCGAGGTTCACCGCCGGAACATGGTCACGCGAGTCGCGCGCGCATCGCGCGACGGCATCCACGAACGCGTCGATATCGAACGGTTTGCTCACGACCGCGAAAACGCGATTCGGACCGATCGTCCACAGCGCGCGCGACACGGTGGTCGTCGTAATCACCGTTCGGCGAAGGACCTCGGCGTCGGTCGAGAGCAGTGAGGCGAGCGCTCGATCGCGGTGCGCCGGCGAGAGACTGAGATCGCGCACCACCGCGGCATACTTGAACTCCGCCGCTGAAGAAGCGTCCTCGACCGCAGTGACCTGAAACCCTGCATGCTCCAGCACAGTGGCGATCAACCGGCGATGAGAGCGGTCTCCGTCGATGACCAGGACGGAGTCGGTACGCGAAGACTGTTTGACCATGGAAGGCGACAGCATCGCCGACATCATTGCTGCCGTCCCTAAGGGAAGTCCCTGAGCGAGGCTCGATGCCGTAGTGGTTCGCGTAGCATTTGTCCGATGTCGATTCTCATCGCCACGCAGGGATGGAACTACACGGCCTGGGTCGGGCCGTTTTATCCTCCCGGCACGCGGCCTTCCGAGTTTCTTTCTACGTACGCGCGCCTGTTCCGCGGCGTCGAAGTCGACTCCACGTTCTACGCGATCCCGGACGCACGCGCGGTGCGCGCATGGGACGAGCGCACGCCGCCCGGCTTTACCTTCGCACTCAAGATGCCGAAGGAAGTGACGCACGATCGACGGCTGCGCAACGCGGACAACGTCGTGCGCGATTTCCTCGACCGCGCCCGCGAGCTCGGACCGAAGCTCGGACCGATCCTGCTGCAGATGGGTCCCGACTTTGCGCCCGACGAGCTTCCGTCGATCGAGAAGTTCCTTCCCACGCTTCCCGGCGATTTGCGCTTCGCCATCGAACTTCGCCAGAGCCGCTGGATGCGCGCCGATGTGCGACCGCAGTTGCTGGAGATTCTGGCGCGTCACGGAATCGCGCTCGCGCTCAGCGACGGACGTTGGATCGCGCGCGAGACGATGCTGGAGCTGGCCGAACAGCCAACCGCAGACTTTCTCTACGTTCGCTGGATGGGTCCGGACCGCGACATCACCGACTACTCGCACATCCAGTTCGATCGCTCGGAGGAGATCCGCGCCTGGTCCGAGGTGCTGAAGCGCGCCGCCATCACGAAGGAAATCTACGGCTTCTTCAACAACCACTTCGCCGGCCACAGCCCCGCCAGCGCCCGCGAGATGCAACGCCTCGTCGGGCAACAGCCGGTCGACCCGGAGTCGCTGCGCGGCCAGCGATCGCTGTTCTGAGCGCGAGCGATCCGAACGATCCTTGCTCGCGCAGACGCGTTTCGGCTACATTCGCTCCGTCTATCCCCATATAACGAAGGAGAGCGAGCATGGCGAAAAAGCCGGTCGATGCAGCCTCGGACATCGTGAAGGCGGCGATCTATCCGCCGATTGGAATTGCGCGCGTGGGCAATAGCGAGGATGAATTCTTTCTCGCGCCCGAGGTTCCGGATCCGTTGCCGGAGCCGCCGGGGTTTTATCGCGATGCCGAGGGGGCGCTGAAGCGGCAGGCGGTGCGGTTTCGGATCTATGGGTTGAATGCGGACGGCGTTGCGGTGCGGGAGTTGACGGCGGACGATGCGACTATCGAGTGGCAGGTCCATCTCGCGAATACGAAGGCGTCGTGGTACCAGTTCCAGCTCGCGCTCGACATCCCCGAGGCCGCGGATGCGCCGCCGACGCTGCTGCGAAATGCGACGGTGTCAGATCGCGTCTCCCTCAACATCGATCCCGGTCCACGCCGCATCAGGGGAAAGAATCAGCACGGGAAAAAGTACGCCTTCGACAACGGCAAGTTCCTCGGTACCACCGTCTACCTCGGCGAGCTTCGCACGGACGAAGCCGGCCGCCTGATCGCGCTCGGAGGCCGCGGCGTTTCCGCGTCGCACGATGGCAGCAAGGCGGTCACGTTCGCGAACAACGAGGGATGGCACGACGACGTCTCCGATGGGCCGGTCACCGCGACGGTGACGTTGAACGGGAAGGAGCTGCCCGTCGATCCGGCGTGGGTCGTCGTCGCGCCGCCGAATTACGGTCCGATGCAGAAGTCGGTGCGCACGATGTGGGACCTGATGCGCGACGTTGCCATCAACTTCGACCCTAAGACACTCACGCCATTACCGCGGCCGGCGCGGCCATCGTTCGAGCGCGATATCCGTCCGCTGTTCGAGCGCATGTCGCGGCTGCAGTGGGTCAACGCCGGTTTCGCGGCGGCATTCGGATGGAAAGGTCCGCAGGATTTTTCGCAGCCGGAATGGCTGGAACGGCTATCGAACAAGGACAAAGCGACGGAGGAGCTGCGGCGCACGATCGCCAATCACTTCCGCGTCTTCGAACGCGATTCGTGGTCTCCCACTCCGTGGCCGTGGGTGTATGGCGATGCGATGAACATCCCGCCCGCGCATACGCCGCGGCAACACGCGGAGCTCACCGATACGCAGCTCCGTTTTCTGAAGCAGTGGGCGGACGGCGATTTCGATGACGACTACGAGCCGAATCCAAATCCGCCGCGTCGCATCGAAGACGTGCCGCTTGCCGAACAGCCGGACACGCTGACGAAAGCGTCGCTCGAGGATTGCCTCGCGGACGCGTTCCATCCCGGCTGCGAGATGACCTGGCCGATGCGGACGGCAACGATGTACATGGCGCCGTTTCGCCTTCTTCATGTACCCGCCGGATGGATCGAGCCGCAATACGCGCCGCCGATCGACAGCGCGCTGACGCTGCCGAACGGCCCGCTGGCCGCGCAAGGACCCGGCGGCATCACGCGGTGGATGGCCATTCCGTGGCAGACCGACACGGCCAGTTGCCGCTCCGGCTACACGCCCACCTACGATCCGTATGTGCCGACGTTCTGGCCCGCGCGCGTGCCGAACAATGTGCTGTCCGAGGAGGACTACCGGAAGGTGATGGACGAGAGCCTGCCACTCGGCGATCGCCTCGCGGCCTTCGCGAAACGCTCGCTCTGGATCCGCCCCCTCGGCCGCGGCGGCTACACCAGTCAGATCAACAACATGATCGATCACTTCGGAAAACTCGGCGTGGTCGAGGTCCGCGAAGGGCCGAGCGATCGCGAGAACTTCCCGGCGGTCATGGAAGTCGAGCAACTCCATCCGGCCGATCACGAGCATCGCGTGTTGAAGGCGTTGCCTGGTGCCGAGGCCGCGCCAGAAATCGAGGGCGTGGAACAGGACATCGATCTCAGCGGCATCGAGAAAGTGAATCGCTTCCCGCACGGGCTGACGCTGCGGCGGTGATGCGCGTCGACGTGCTGATCGTCGGAGCAGGGCCGGCCGGCGCCACGGCGGCCCTGAACCTCGCGCCCTTGCGTTCGGTGGCGGTCGTCGAACGGAGCGCCGCGCCGTCGCCGCGCATCGGCGAGTCGCTCCCCGCCGCGGCGCGCCGGCTGTTTCGCGACATGGGTCTGCTCGACTCGTTCCTGGCCGAAGGTCATGCGCCGTGCTATGCGAACCGGAGCGTGTGGGGCGATCCGCATCCGCGCGAGCTCGATGCGGTGCGCGATGCGGACGGACACGGCTGGCATCTCGACCGCGTTCGTTTCGAGCAGTGGCTGCGCGACATCGCAATCAGCCGAGGCGCGGAGATCGTCGTTCCGGCGACAGTCGAACGGATTGAGCGTTTCGGTGACGGCTGGCGGGTCGACGTCGCGCGAGGCTCGGACATCATGACGATCGACGCACAACTGGTCATCGACGCCGCCGGCCGCGCCGCTCCGATCGCGCGACGCGTCGGCGCGCAGACGCGGATCGACGATCGACTCGCCTGCGGCTGGGTCTACGGCCGCGACGAAGGCGATGGCGGTCGCGGTCTGACGTTCATCGAGGCCACTGAGGATGGCTGGTGGTACACGGCGCCGATTCCGCACGGCCGCCGCGTGCTCGCGTTTCACACCGACGCCGATCTGCCCGCGGCGCGCATCGCGCGCGATCGCGACGCGTTGCTCGCGAGCGCGAAGGCGACGAAGGAGCTTGCGGAGTTGCTGCGCGCATCGGGCTTCGTCGCCGAGGAGACGTCAGGATTCACCGCCGCGCACACTGCGACGCTCGAGCCGTGCGCCGGCCCAGGCTTTCTCGCCGCCGGCGACGCCGCGCTCGCATTCGATCCGCTCTCGTCGCAAGGCCTGCTCAACGCGCTCTTCACCGGCCTCGCCGCCGCGGAAGCCGCCGACTCCCATCTTCGCGGCGACGTCGAATCGTTATCCCGATACCGCGACACGATCGCCAACATTGCCTCCGCCTACCGCCAACACCTCGGGCTCTTCTATGCCGAGGAGCAACGCTGGCCCGAAGCGCCCTTCTGGAAACGCCGGCACATGCTCGCTTTCCCGATGGAAACGATTCAAGGCCGCCGTGCCGTCATCGTACAATAATGGAATGATCTACTTTCAGAGCATCTCCTCCAAAGTCGACCCCGAAAGCTACCTGCGGGAACGGCTACAAAACTTCGTGCGGGCATTTCCTGAGGAAGAACAAGACGCGGTGCTGCGTGGCTTCGCGACTCCCGATGCCGGCGGGTTACCCCACTTTTTGCCGGTGCGTGATCTCGATGGAGCGTCTGAAGCAGTTGCCGCCGCCAGAAAGATCATCGACGAATTCTTCCCCCTCACGCCCGGCGAGCACGTTCACGATGAGGAGCTCTGTGCGCTCCTGACGCGACGGCTCGACCCCGAGGGAGCGTTGGTCTTTTTGCGGCAAACGACGTCATCCGCATCCACGTTCATTCATGTGCCGGATCGCGCTGTCATGGGCGGCCGGATTGTCGAAACGGCCCCGATGGGCCAGCCGCCGGGAACTGAAGAACCTGCCGAAGAATCTGCAGCCGTTCCCGTGTGGGCCCTGGCACTGGCGAAGCAACTAGGACAGAAGCTGCTGGAGCAACTGGGCTCCGCCGTCTGGGACAAAGTCCGTAAGGACGTTCTGGGTGACACGGGTCTTCCGGCGTACTACGAGCAGGTCTACGCGGAGCTCCGGAGCATCGTCGCATCCGCCTTCGAGGCGCACTATGTGAAGGAGGTCAAGGACCTCGCGGCCAAATTCGATCACGCGATGGGTGTCTACAACAATTTCGGGAGGGAAGAGCAGTACTTCCACATCGTCCTGAATACAAGCTTCGACTTGATCACGAAATCCAACACCCTCGGATATCCCGGAGCGTTCCACTATGCCGAGGCCTCCATCCTTCACATCATGACGCTGCGGGAGGGATACAAAAGGCTGGTCGAGAAAGGGGCGAAACCCGAGGAGTTGCAGAAAGCGAAGGATTACATCAGCCTCCAGGCAAAGGGATTCGCAGCCAACGTGACAGCCAAACACGCTTACCTGTTCAATCAGCGCATGGCGACAATCAGCATGGAACCATACAAATATCACTGGTTTTCGAGCAGCCCGGTTCCGGGCCGGACGATCGGTGGAGTCCGGGAAGGAGTGTTCGATCACGACGGGACATTCTTGTATTCATGCGCACCGATTCACCATATGTTCAAAGATGAAACGAATGGTTTCTGGAACGCTATGTATCTCCACGCCTTGAAAGGCGGGTACCCCTCGTGGAAATGGGTCGGTGACAACCTCGTTCGCTACCGGGCACAGATCGACCACGACACTCGCCAGAGTTTGAAGCCGTTATTGGAAGTCGCTGAGCAACTAAAGACATTCATCGAGAAGCCGGTTGGCTGATGATGCTCCGCTCCCTTCCCGTCATCCCGTAGACCGTCCTCCTTTACAATGACCGGATGCGTTCGCCACGCGTAGGCAAACCGAGATCGGCATCATCTGTGAGCTCGTCGCTGTCGGGGAAACTGCCGCGGCTCGCGTTGCCGCGCTCCGCGGCCGCGGCGATGGGGACGCGTCCCAGGCCTGCCATCGGGAAGCCGACGCTGCGCGATCCGGTTAGTGCGAATCGCAATGGACGGAAGTGACGATCAGGAACAACAACATCCCGCGATTCGCGGCCTGAAGACCGTCTGCCGTTGCAACAACATCAAGTACCGGACGATCGAGCGCGCCATCCGCCGCGGCGCCTGCACGCTGAGCCAGATCGCCGCGTGCACCACCGCGACGACGGGACATTGCGGCGGGAGTTGTACGCCCGAGGTGCAGGAGATGCTGGATGAGCACGCGCCGAAGACGGCGCTTTCGCAGCCGCCTCCGAAGCCAGCCGCGTCCCCGGACGCGTGGTGGGTGCGCAACAAATGATGCCGTCGGTTGCCGGCGGCGGCACCGGCCTGCCGATGATTCCGCCGACGGGGATGGCCATCGCCGCGCTGACGGTCATGCTATGGCTGATCTGGAGCGATACCATCCGCACCGCGCGCACGCCGGCCATTCTCTACGCCGTGCGTATCGCGCTGTTCGTGATTGTGGCG
>Ga0068868_100000490_pt1 | contig 26335 bp, 34 predicted proteins | sample KBSMisM42_FD_64660 | JGI IMG/M metagenome (GOLD analysis project Ga0068868, IMG submission 64660) | Miscanthus rhizosphere microbial communities from Kellogg Biological Station, Michigan, USA - KBS Miscanthus M4-2 | ecosystem: Host-associated > Plants > Roots > Rhizosphere > Soil ...
GGCGTCCGCCTTGGCCACGGTGATCGTGGAGGCGGCTGCCGCGATGGAGTTGGCCAGAATCATGCGGCGCTGCATGTCGGCCGTCGTGGCCAGCACGCCGGCGGTGATGCAGGCCCAAGCCGGGCACTCCTGATTCGGAGCTTCGCCGGCGATGTTGGAATCAAGCGTGTCGTCGGTGAGCAGGACCGCAGCCGTCGTCCCGGCAGCGAGATTGCCGGTGCGGTTGGCGTTGGCGAAGTACAACGACACGGCATCGCCGGCTGCCAGCGCACCGCCGGAGCGGTTTTGGACGACTTGGTAAAGATTCCCGAACGCCGAGAACACCATGCCGGGGAACGCCTTGCCGAACCCGACGACGGACGAGTAGTTGAAGTCGGTCAGAGCCTTGTACTTCGGCCCGCCAAACTGAGGAGCGGAGAAAACTGCATTGAGCGACATCTGGTCGTCTCCTTATGCGGTCCAGCCGGTCTGAACGCCGTTCCAGTTGCGGCGATCGATCTTGGACTGGACGCGGTAGGTCAGCACCATGCCGGAGAGCAGGAACTGCAATCCGAGGTTGACCGGAATCCACTTGAAGTTGAAGTTCGGGTCCTCGACGAGCTCGAAGTCGTCGGTGTGGACGAAGTAGACGGTGCCAGCGGGGCACTCGTTGTCCCACACCCACTTCGCGTCGTAGAACGGCATGCCGTCGCCAGCGTTGCCGCTGATCGAGGACGTTCCGATCTTGCCGAAGTCGCCGTCCTTCGTGATGCGGACGAGTTGACCCTGCGTCCGCATCTGATACTCGAAAACGGTGCGGTCGGAGATGACCAGGTTCGGCGTTTCCGAGCCGGAATCCGAGCACGTCAGGTAGCCGCGGGTGAGCTTGTCGTCGGCCGAGCCGCGGTAGCCCTGCGTGGTGAACGAGCCGGCATTGGTGAGGAAGTAGTTCTTCCAGAACGAAGCGTTGGCCTCGGCGATGTTGAAGAGGGTGTTGGTGCCGACGCCCGTCGACGGCAGGAGCGCCTGTAGGCCGACGATCGTCTTTCCCGATCCGTCGCCGAAGGTCTGCGAGGAGATCATGCGCTTCATCGTCTTGGAGGCGATGCGCATGTCGGTCTTCACGAGCGAGATGAGTTGCGCTTCGCCCGAGTTCTGCGAGTCGCGCAGCATGGACTTCTGGACCGGCACGGCGAGGAACGCCATGTAGTCGTACCACGCGAGCGTGAGGTTGGACTGCTGGCTGAACGTGACGGTGTCGGCGTCGGACGTCAGCACCTTCGCGTTGTCGTTGAGGCCCGCTTCGACGCGCCATTCGTGGCGGCCGTTGCCGAGCGTCCCGGTCCCTTTGTTTTTCCAGAGCGCGGCAGCCGCCGGCATCTTGTCAAAGGTCTGAGACTTCACCTTCGGGCTGTACTCCTGCATCGTGGACGCGTAAATCTGGTCCGCGGCCTGCGCAGGGATCGATGGATAAGTGGGCACGGTATGCCCTCCCTGTTGCTCTTACGCGCCTCTCGGCAGCGCGGCAACTTTTGAGCGAACGAATTCTTCGATCGTCGTTTCGCCGCCGGGAGGCTTCCCCGTTGGCGTTTCGACGACAGTCGTAGACGCGTTGGTTTGGTTCGACCGGAGCCGCCTCTGAGCCTCGGCTTCCTTCGCCGCCTTCGCCGCTCGCTCCTCGTTGGCCTTCGTCGCCGCCTTGGCTTCCGCCTGCTTGCTGAGCACGATTCGACCAGCTCGCACCATCACCTTCGACAGGAGGCGCTCACGCGCGGCCTTGTCGCGAAGAGTGACTGCGAATTGGACGTCGTCCGTCAGATCAGGGTCGGATTCCACTGCTGCGTCGAGATCGGCGCTACTGAGTGAGGCGAGTTCAGGCAAAACGCCCACGGCGGCGCGGAATGCTGCGCGCTCGGTGGCGGTGGCCTGCGTGGCGATCGGATCGATTCCGCTTTCCTGGAAGAGCTTTTCGGCCTCCAGCCTTGCCAGCGCTCGGAACCCTTCGGCCCGCTCTTGTGCATCAAGACTGTCGGTTTTCTGAAGCGCTTCCTGGTACGGATCAACATCCGGTTCTGCCGGCTTCTCCGGTTCTGGACGGGACGATTGCGCCTTGATGCGGGCGTCTTCCGCGATTCGCGAGGCAGCCGCATAACCGGCCTTCACGCGCGCCGTTTCGACGGGGTGCAACCTGGCGGCTCGTTCCCATCCGGCCTTATCGAGCCTGTCCCAATGCTTCGGGTCGGCAAGCTGTTCGGGAGTGAACGGCTCGTCGGCTGCGGCTTGGGTAGGCTCCGGCGTCTCCACGTTCGTCTCGGCTGCCGGTGTCTCGGCCTCCGGGGTTTCGGCGGGTTTTTCCGTGTTGCTCTCAGGAGCGGCAACCTGCTCGTACTTCTGGTGAACGAACTCCTCCATCGACAGGTCCGCCGGCTCCGTTACCGGCTCCGGCGCGACCGTCTCGGGGGCTTCCGCGATTCCATCAGCCATTGGTTACGCCTTCTTTCAGCGTTTTGAGTTCTGACTCGGACATCTGGATAGGCGGCAACTCCCCGGCGTGCCAGCGTCCCGTGTTGCGATCGAGCGCGTCGACGAACTCGGTTCCGAATTCGGGAGAGTCCCAAAATCCGGCGTCTTCGTCGGGTTCCGGGGCGGACAGTTCGCGTTCGACTACCTCGGCTGGAACCGCGCGCCCGCCCACTTGGACCGCGAGCACTCCAGCGGGGCGCATCGCAGGCGAACGGCGCCAGATGACAGGTGCGAGTTCGCCGCACTTCGGGCAGCCCACGCTCGCGACCTTCTCGCCGTCGAAGGATGACATCGCTTCGAAGATGCCGTGGGCGGCGCAGTGGAAGTCGTAGTTAGGCAAGGCACGCCTCGCAGACCGGGCGCCAGCCGTCCATGTGCTCGATACACCGCGCACAGATGTTTCGCCATTCCATATTGCCGTTGCGATCGGTCAGCCCGGCGCGACGCCTTGGCTTGCCGGAGCCAGTTACGGCAAAGAATGCTCGATCAGGGCCGGTCAGCGCGGCGGTTACGAAGCGCTCAGCGTCGCCGCGCAACCTGTCGGCGCCGAGCCGCTGAAGATCATCGTCGGTATACTCGAGGTCGACCGCGAAGGTGAAGCCTCGCTCGCGGTGCACGCCGCGACACATCCACGCCGCTGGTTTCTTTGCGTTGCGCTCATGCCGCAACTCGACACCCGAAGCCGTAGAGGGCCGTTTGCTGGCTGCCGAGATAGATGGCGCTGCCACAGCGATGGCACCAATGCCGAGCATTCCGAGAAATCCGCGCCGCGTAGAATTCATCGCATGCCTCCGCCTGCCCCTGCTGCTGCCGCCCCCTGCGCTCCGGCCCGAAAATCGCTCTGGCCCGGCGTAGGTGGTTTAGAAATTGACCCGGTACCCTTGGACGGTCCCTCCTCGGGACTACCTGTTGCCTGGGTCACTATCTGCCCCATCTTGTCCGGTGTCAAGAGTCGGGAGCCGAGCATCGAGATGAGTTCAAGCTGTTTAGTCGCCACTGCCTCATCAGCAGCGTCGAGCTGTCCGCGCTGAATTCCGTACTGGATGGCGATGAGTTGAGCCATCAAATCCTGCACGTCATCTTGGAAGTACTGGTCGGTGCCGGGCAGGTTCAGCACCTCCACAAGATCGCGGATGACCCTCTTCGTGTCGCGCAGATCGCCGGATGCCTGGAGCACCGGCAGAGTGACCTGCGCGACACGCTCGCGCAGCGCGAACTCTTCGTCCCGCGTGCGGTCCTCGTTCGAACCGACCGCGTAATCGAAGTGGAGGTCGAGATCGCGCAGTTTGTCCGCGCTGAACGTCGTCCAGACCTTCTGATTGAACGCCGTCGTCATCTGGTAGGGGATCGGGAGTTCCTGCCGATGTTTCAGCACAAGGAAGATCAGCTTCACGAGCTGCTTGAAGAATCCGCCGGCGTCGTGCTTGTGGGTGTTCTCGCGCACCCTCAGCCGTTTGTCGACGATGATCGAGTCAGTGGCGGTCGGGCTGTCCGGCATACCACCGCGATCCCCTGGCGCCTGCCCGATGATCTGGCTGATCATGTCCATCTCGTGCTTGATCCCGGCGAGATGGCGCAACTCCTTGAGGTCCGGCTGATCGATGAGCTGCAGCACGTCTTTGAACGAGAACTTCTCGCGCATCGCCGACGGCATGGACGCCATCGCGGCGGGAGCGTCCAGCGCGCTCGGGTCGATTTCGATCACCTGGCGCTGGATGTCGCTTCCGAGCTTCGCGATTTCGCCTGCCGTCAGGAGACCCTTGATCGTCAGGTATTTGAAGATCGCTTCCTGATTCGCGGCAACGAACTGAGACTCAAGCCGGTTGATCGCGTACAGGTGCTGCTTAATCTCGCGGATGTACGGGATGCCGATGAACCCTCGCGTCGAATCCTTATCCTCCGGCTCGCGGCCGGCGGGCATGTAGACGAACGGGTAAACGTCCTCTTCCGCAAACTCCTCAGGCCAGTCGAGCGGCGTCAGGGTGAATTGCGTGCCGTGGACCATGGTGTAGATTTTTTTCTCCGGCCGCGCCCAAATCTGCCACGTCGGAACGGCGATGTAGCTCGGATCATCCTCGACCAAATCCGAGACCGTCGCGCTCCGCAGGGAGCGCCAATCGAAGTTGGCGTCGCCGGCCACGCCGCGACGGTACGAGGCCATCACGCGACGGCGATCGTCGGGCGAAAACCGCTGATCGCTCATCAGCGCTCCGAGCTTGGGGTGATAGAGCACTGCGGCGTAGTCGTGATCCGAGAGATCCCATTCGCGGCCAGCCGGATCGAAACGCACCCGATAGGGGGACATGCGTTTGAGCAGGATGTCCTGCTTCGTCGGGACGAGCTTCGTCGGGCTGTCGCTACCGCACGTCGGGCAGGCGGCCTCGCCATCATCGCGTCGCGCGCCGCAGTCGCGGCACGCCTCGTACGCTTTCTGTTTGAAGGAGACCCATTCCAACCCGAAGCCAGCCCACCAGCGATCCTCCAGACCCTCTTTCATCTTCCGCTCGCTGCCGACGGAGGCCAGCACGGCGCGGCTCATGTCGCTGAGCATTTTCGAGAGGTCGCGATCGCCGCCCTTGTCCTCGATGATCGGGTCGGGGTTGCGGAAGTAGGTGGACGCGATGAAGTTCTGCTGAATTGAGCGGGCCAGCATGACGAAGCTGCCGCCCTTGTCGTCGCCGTATTTGGCAGTCAGCCCCTTCACGTCGACGAGCAGGCTCTGGTTCTCCGTCCAATCCCATGAATAGTCCGTGAAGTAGTCCTCGGACTCCTTCATTCGGGACATCCAGCGGATGCCGACCGGGTTCGTCAGTGACAGGCCATCGAGCGCGTAGCGCTCTTCGAGAGCGAGCATCGCCGGGTTACGTTCACGCGACATTCTTGCGATCCTTTTGCGGACAGGCACCGCTGCCGTGGCGCGCCCCGCAGTCGGTGCATGGCGGCGTTCCGCCCTGCTGCCCCCACGTCCCCGCCGCTGCAGGAGGCCGGATTCCGGCCTTGATCAAACCGAGGGGGACGTGCGCAGCGCCGCTCTTGTCGACGACGATCTGCGTCTTTGCTTCCTGCTCGGCAGGCTTGCGGTACGGCGCGCGCGTCACGTAGCGAATCAAACGCGAGGTGGCGTCCGCCAGGTCGTCGTGATTCGTTACCCCGAGGCCGGTCCACTGGCTGATGAACTTCTCGCGCGTGTCTTTGTCACAGGCGTCGTCGAGGATGTGGAGCGGGACGTAGAGCTCCATCTGATCCATGCGCGCCCGCTTGCCCGACTTCGGCATGTGCTCGAACTTGATGGGGACGTGCACCATGGCCGGAGCGCCGTCTACGGAGGAGAGTTCCTCGCGGCGGTCGCGTACCCATTTGTCGTACGAGTCGCGCGTGTCGATCTCGCTGGCGGGAAGCTCGTAGTTCGTCTCCTGCGGGCGGTTGTAGGCGTTGGCCCTCTCAACCTCGTCCCACCGCCGACGTGAGTTCCACTTCCCTGCGGCGATCCGCGTGATGTACCAGCGGCCGTAACGATCGAACCGGACGGAAACAATCGCGCAGTCGTCGCCACGCTTCTTTTGATCCTCGACGGCGGCGGGGTCGCAGGCGTTGTAGGCGATGATTCGCAGGCCTAGAGAGGCCAGCTCCGCGTGCTCCGCCGGCGAGACGTCGCATCCGAGGCCGAACCTGATCTCCGGCGGAGCGTCGCCGCGCGGAACCACGATGAAGTGCTCGCGCTTGAACACGGCGCGCTTCGGATCGGCGGGGTCGTTCAGGTATTCCGCGCTGAACTGGCGCTCGATCATCTGGCTTTCGAGGTCCGCGACTTCCGCGGCGGACAGCGTCGGCTCGCCGAGGCCGTTGACCGGGTAGAAGTAGCGCATCCCGGCTACGACGTACGGCGCGGCGTCGGCTTCCTCGGTCGGCCAGTAGACGCGGCGGTGCAGCGTGTGGAACAGGCTCCGAAGCGGCTCCTCGGAAATCTTGCCGGCGAAGTCGTCGACGTACTTGCGCGTGTTGTAGACGAGCATCTTTCCGCCGAAGCGGACTTGGCGCTTTGCTTCGTCGAAGCGGCTCTGGATCTTCAGCCGCTTTTCGTGGCTGTCGGAGTTGTCCTCGCTCTGGATGTCGTCGAGGATGTAGAGCGCGGGGCGCTGTCCAGTCAGGGCGGTTTTGAGGCCTACCGCACGGACGCTGTAGACGGCTTCCTCGCCTTCGGCCGCCGGCTCGATGCTGTCGTCGTCTTCCGGCTCGAAATCGTCCCCATCCCAGCCAGTGAGCGCCGCGAGCGTGACTTTGGCCGCTTCGACGGTATTTCCCACCTCGGCGGTGTTTGTCGACCAACGAAAGGTCACCGAATCGCGGCCAGTGCCGCCGGCGCCGCGCGTCGGGTCAATAAGGGCGATCTGTTGCGAGCGGATTTTTTTGTTGTCACCGCAGCCGGGGCAGACATCCGGCGAGTCGCTCGTGACGTGAGCGTGCGCCATGCACTTGCCGCACTTGACGAGCTTCACCCCGTAGAGCCGCTTGATGTTCTTGCCCGACATCGCCTTCGCGCGAATCTTCGTCAGTGAGTCGCGCGCGTTCAGCGCAGTTTCCGAGCGGATCATGATCGGGTAGTTCCGCTGCCCGTTGACGTAGTACTCGTGCTTGGAGAGGAAAATCGAGTAGGCGTTGGCGCCGATGGACGTCTTCTGGCACTGCCGCGGAACCTCGACCTGTTTCATGCGGCGAACGTCGCCAGGGCGGCGATCTGCCGAGTCGGGGATCCGGGCGAAGGTCTTCTTGCTGATCGGGACGCGCTCCTCGAGGTCGTCCTCGTTCCAATCGTCCCAAGCGATGAAGGCGTGCATCTCCCAAAACGGCTGCGGGGTCAGCGTGGCATTGCCGAAGATGTACTTGTGGTCGTAGTAGAAACACCACAGACCGAGGTTCCGCTCGGCATCCTCGAGGTTCTCGAACTCCCCGAGCTTGTGGTCCTGCGCGTGGCGCCGAACGTAGGTCGCATAGTTCTCGCCGCGTTGCTTGTCGCACAGCGCGAACGCGGGGCAGTCGAGCGAGCCGGACGTGACGATCCGGCGCCCTTCGACGATGCGCTCCGCGACCTCGGTCATTCAACCGGTTCCATGGCCGCCGCGATGCCTGAGAGGTTTTCGAACGACAGCACCCCATCCGGAAGTCCGCTTTGCTTGGCGACGTCCTCGGTGGTGAGCGGCTTGCGACGCGCTTTCCACTCGATCATCTCCGGTGTGTCGTGCGTCGGGCCGTTCGTTTCGCTCGGAGTGTTGCTGGCCGCCGCATTGAACGGCGCGTACGACGGCGGTTGCGCGCATTGGTGGTCACCCACAATGACGATGCCCGAAGCCGGCTGAAAAAACGGCGGAGGGTTCGCGACGTCGTAATCGATTGTGACGATCGCGCCATATTGCGCGAGCTTGTAGACCTGCCGGTCGCGTCCTTCTCTTTTCGACTTTGCCATTGCGCCTCCGCGCCTACTGCTCTGTCGTCGCGATGACCTGGACGAAATCGCCCTCGGCGTGGACGAACACCCACAGCAGCGATGGGTCGCACTCGACGGGCACGGACGGTGAGACGGCGCCGAGAAAGTACCCGGGCGTGGTCTTCACGGATGCCGAAAGGTGAATCGTTGCCGTGCCTGACGGTGGCGAGCCGGGGTCGCCATCGTTCAGGAGCTGCAACGTCATTGAAGCGTGCGATCCCAAAATGAGAGTTCCGAGATTCACTGCGGATTGACCATCGGTGTACGGAACGGTTGCAATTTGTACGGGCATTTTCTCCTCTTACCGTGTTCTGCGGCAGCGAATCGAGCCATAACTTTTGAGTGTAGAAACCGTGAATGTGCCCTGCGTTGTGAGTAGAACGTTTGTCGATCCGCCGAGTAGTTGCCTTACGTTTGAAATCGGCCACGCCATGTCAAACGCCGCCGTTGGCACTGACGCCGGAGTTTCATAGTCAAAGCCGGTGTCCTGCCCGCCAAGCGTGTTTGTGGCGGTGGAAATTGATCCGGCCAGATTCGTAAAAGAGGTGGTCGCGCCGAACTGGAAATCCGAAGTGGCAGAGCAATCCCAATCTCCGGCGGTGAGAAAGATGCCAGTCACGTCTTTCGTCGTGCCGGTGCTCAAAACCGTTCCGGCGGTTCCAGTGTGCGTTCCTGATTGCGTGCCGCTGGTGTTGACTTTGGTCTCAGAGATCGCGTTCGCTATGGACGTGGCTATTGAGAAAGTGTTGCCGCTGATTGTCGTCGGCACTACCCAATAATTCGTACCAGCCGTGATGCCGGTCGGCAAAGCGCCGGTCGTTGTGAATACGACAGGACAAGCGTCGGCGCGCGGCGCAGTGCCGCTGAACGGGTGGCCGGACCACGTCACCACGGCCGGCGAGGCGATCGTCACCGTGATTGTTGCAGTGGTGGAGGGACCGGGGCATTTGGACGTGACGAACTCGCCAAGCGATCCCGCCTGAACATTGTTGTTCGTGGTAGTGCCAACAATGCCGACTGTCTGAGACGGCGTGATGGTTCCGCTGGCGATGATGGTCTTGTTTGTCAGCGTCTGCGTCGCGGTGTCGAGGATCAGTATCCCGCTCGCATCCGGCACGGTCAACGTGCGCTGCGTAATGCCGAGTGAGTTCAGATCAAACAGGAATGACGTGCCGTCGGCAACGTCCGAGATCGTCCAGTTTGCTCCGTCCGTGGTGATGGAGCCGTTCGGATTTCCGGCCGCACCGAACGACAGGGTGCCGATAATGTTCACGTTCTGCATGTTGGTCGTGCCGGCGACGGTGCTACCGCCCCCGAGCGCGACGTACAGCGCGTTGGCCAGGCCGCGCGTAAGCGGAGTTCTGCCCTGCCCTAAGAGCAATGGCGCTACGATCAACAGCATCGTGAACGCAACTCGCCTCATTCGAACACCTCGACTTCGACAACGGCATTTCCGCCTGACCGGTTGAACCACTTGAAGTTGAAAATCTGCGTACGGCTGTTGAGGTACGTACGGCCATCGCCAGTCAGGGTCTGAGGGCCGAGCGAGGTAGTGGGAGTGGATCCGTCCGTCATGTACCGGCCCGCGGGCGATGTCCCGCCATCACTGACGAACGTGACGATTGCGTGCTTGATCGCGTGCCCGTTGGTGTCGCCCGCCACGATGTCGGCGAAGGATGATTTGTTCAGCTTCTGCGGAATGCCCGTGGCCAGGAAGCCGCCGGCACCCGAGACTCCGCCGCTCAGGTGCGAGGTGGGGGCGGTCTGTGAGGCGCCGCCGAGATGCAGAACGTCGCCATTCGCGACCGTGAACGACATGAACCCGCGACTAACGAGCCCTGCCTGCTGGAGCTGATCAGCCATCTCTATCCTCCTGTCACTTCAAGTAGCCGCTGAACCGGATTCCGATCGACTTCCCCGCGGTAAGCGTGGTGATGTTGATGCCGACGATCGCGCCGCTCGAGTCGGTGACAAAGATCACCGGCCACACTCGCGTCGTGCCGTTCACGTTGAGGCTCGTGGTTGAGGTGGTGGCGTAGTGGGCGCTGCCGGTGCTATCGAACTCGATCGACGCGATGCCGCCGATGCCGAAGTTCTGGTCGACGTCCACGTTCAGGATCGGCACGAGCCCCGCGCCGGAGTTGTAGATGCCGACGCCGGCCGCGAAGTTGTGCGTCCCATCGACCGTCGGCGTCGTCGTCCACGCCGCTGACGCGCCCACTATCTTGTCCGCCTCCAGTGAAGCAAACCCGCCAAAGTGATCGGCCACGATGCGATGCTCGATCGTGCCAGCGTTGTCGCGGAATTCGAGAAGGAGGTTCTGTCGCGCTCCGAGCTGGATGGACTCCACTCGCCCGTGACGGTGCAGCGCGATCTGTGCTTGCGATCCACAGGTCCAGGTTATCCGCGTCACTCCGCCGCCACCCGGGTTCAGGATGTGGCCATCGAGAACGTTACCGAGGACGTAGTCGGGGCCGATGCCGCCCTCGACGTAGACGCCGCTGACGAACGGTTCGCGAAGCGTCCCGGCGTTGTAGCAGGTGCCGAGCGCGATGCCGGCCGAGCAGTTGAAATCAGCGTATGAATCGGTGATCTTGTCGCCGTACAGGGAATTGTTGAAGATGCCGCCGGCACCGTTCGCACGGAACCACGAGTGATTGAGATAGCAAAAACCGCCATCGCCGTTCAGCTCTTCGAACCATCCCCACCCGATGCCGATCGCGTAGTCCTGCCCCGATGCGCTGATCGTCGGACGATTATCGAGCAACGGTTGCACGACGATCGTGTTCGCGGTGACTGAAGCGATCTGCCCGAAGTACGAGGTAATCGCAACGGAGCCGACGCGAATAATGTCTCCGGCGCGGATACCGAGCGTGGTCAGGTCAGGACCGCTAGCGATGGTGATCGTGTCGCCGCCCGCGACCGTGGTGGCTGTGCCGGTGATGGCCGGCTGGCGCACAAGCGCGCTTCCTGCGGTGGCGTACTGGCCGAGAATCGCCGCCGTCGCGTACAGCTTGCCGTTCTCGTAGCTGAACAGATACGAGGTCTCGATCGCCTGATTGACGCCCGTAGCCGAGCAATGCACGCCGTCGAGCAGGGCGCCTGTGAACCCTACGTCGACCAGGTGACTCACGTCGGCGTGAACGTAGAGGGCGTAGTCGGCGCGACGGTTCGCGTCGATTCGCAGCCCGATTATCGAGCTGTAATTCTCGGTGAGGTCAACGACGGCGTTTCCGGGGGCGAGGTTCGCGGTGAGTTTGATTGCCGTTCCATCAGACCGAAGGTAACGATGCCCTGATCCGACCAGCAGCAGCGGTGATCCGGGGAAGGGGATGAGTTTCTGGCTTACCAGATACTCGCCTTGGCGAAGCCGGACGAAGATGTTGAACCGGTTGTAGCTGTTGACGAGCGCCTGCAGCGTGGCGTAGTCGTCACGCCCCGAAGGCGCCGGAGCCAGGACCGAAGGAACCGAGAGCGCCGTAGTGACGGCCGCATCGAACGGGTTGACTACCCCGAGCAGGCGCGGGCTGCCGTTCAACCTACGCCCGCCTGACCGCCGGCCGACTGCGTAGTGACGTCGACGAGCTCACCGTTCGGAGCCTTGCCTTTCGCAAACGACACCTTGCAGGTCTTGCCGGCTGTCCAGCTCCCGCCGGAGTAGAACGCCACGAACTTGGCCAAGCCGAACGGCAACTCGCGCGGGCCGGTGGCCACGGCGAACGTGGAGTCGTCCGTGGTGTAGTCCGTCCCTTTCGCGTAGGACTCGTTGTTCGAGTAGCGGATGCCGACCGTGTCGACGAAGTCGCCGGTCAGCAAGAAACAGACGCTGTCCGCAACCGCGCGAAGGTCAAACCACTCGGTCTGCTGGTTCGCCGCGGTGATCGTCGTCGCCATCGTGGGCGGCAGAGTGCGCTCATTCCGCGACCCGTGTCAAGTATTGACCCATGGCGGGTCGAAAATTGTTCCGCTGTGAAACGCCCTTTAAACCGGTTCGTTCCTGAAAAAGTGAGCGTCCCCCATCAAGTCGCCGGTTGCTTGGTGGATTCGCGCATCGCGAGGTCTACCGCATTGGCCGCAGCAATGCTGTCGTGCGTCGATTTCGGTGAGTAGCGCGTCGATGTCGGCGGTCGTATCCACAAGCTCGGGCAGCGACTTCGGGATGTACGGGAGGCGCATCCACGTCTTCAGGTCTTCATTCCGCGCTCGGATCGCCTCGATGTCGATCGCCATGCGGCCATTCTACCAGCGCAGAGTCGATCTGTGGAGCGGGACAGTTGAATACTCAGATGGGACCCGAAAGCGATTCCGAGGGTGTACCCCTCCCACCCCCCCCTGCCGGCTGAAAAACATAGGGTACCGGGTAAGTACCGGTCGCCTACCATGCGTAAGCTACTCATTCCCATACACTTGCGCTCGTACGCCATCCACAGTTCCCATGGATTTACCACGCTACGCCCCTGTCGTGCATGGAGAGCGGGGGGAGTGAGCATACGAGCATCTGTCCCGCTCACCCCTCGCCGTCCTACCTCTGCATCACGGCTCGCCGCGCAACCCTGAATTGCGAGACTGCGGGATTCGTAATTGCGCCGCTTGCCCCTACTTCTGAACTGTTGCCCCGCGCGACGACTCGAACCTGCGCCGCATCCGCTTCACAATGCTTGCGGTCGTTCGTGCTCGATGTGGAAGGGATTCGGGGCGTGAAATGCTCGCCGGGCGCGGCCCCTCGGCGCGACGCGAAAGGAAACGTGCGTGTCGGTCAGTTTCATTCCATCGCGTCTGAAATGGGTCAAAACTTGACATGCGCATTCGATCTGTGCCGTGCGCCGGAGCGTCGTCGTTCACAACAGCGTCAACAGGCTGTTGACATTCCCGGCTCATCTCACAAGACGTATTGCATCTAATCTTCGCTTCATCTCCATTGATTTGTGCGGCTAATCGCACTTTTCTTTCGCTCACCGCTTGACAAACGTATTGCACGAACCGAGATTGCTCTTCGTCGCCGGATGGACCGGCTGACCGGCGCGCCAACGCCGATAAACAAAAAAACGGGAGGAAAACGATGTCAACTTCACAAATCGCTCGAATCACCACTTTCGAACCCACCTACTCGCTGGACGACGACGGAACATTCCGCGGCTACGGCATGCTGTCGTACATGCTCGAAGCGCAAGGCGTCAACAACACGGCTTTCGCGGCTTGCATGGATCAGCTCCGCGCCGACTGCGCCGAGGCTGGCCGGCTGTTGTCCGATCTCGCCGGAGTGGTCCGGTGAAGCGCGCCATCGCAGTCGCCGCGCTCCTCATCGCCGCCACACTCAACGCCCAACAGTCCGCCGCACCGAAGGTCAACGTCAACGCCGCCACGCTCACGCAGCTCTGCCTACCTGCCCGGCGTCGGCAACGTGACGGCGCAGCGCATCATCGACTACCGCGCCATGCACGGCCAGTTCTACCGCGTGACCGACCTGCTGCAGGTCAAAGGATTCGGCTCGAAGAGGCTGGCCACAGTTTTCGTCGTTCGTGACGCTCAGCGGCGCGACGACGGCCACCGCTAAGATCCATGGAGGTACGAAATGAAAATCAACTTCAATACCAGCAAGCGCGACTCCAAGCTGATTCGCGCAATCGCCGAGAGGGGCATTTCGATGGCTGCCGCGGATGGCGTCGACGTCGGTGACAAGCTATCCGTCGTCATGGACCTCACGGCCTGCCACGCGAACGGATGTCCGCTGCGGCTCGAGGAAATGGCCTCGGCCGATGACGCCAATTTCGGCCACGACTTTTACGGCATCACGAGGTACATCGACCGTAGCAACGGCAAGCTGTCCGGAATGTTTTGCCCTCGATTCGCTGCGCCGCAGAGCACGGACGGTGCGAAATGAAGCGCCGCATCGCCCTGTCCGATGCCGCCGTCGTCATCGTGCTCATCCTGACTCTTTCCGCCATGGTGTGGCGCACCCGCTCGGACGCGCGTAGGATCGCCGATCTCGAGGAGCGCAACGCGGCGCTCTCGCGGCTGTGCGGACCTGACCCGACGCGCGACCCGTACGTGCCGGCGCACTGACCCCTGCTCGTGCCGATGTGCGCACAATCGCACGTCGGCACCATGGAGGGATCACTCGGATGGGAAGGAAAGCAATGCCGGCGGCGGAACGCCTCGTCCGCACGTCCGTCCAGATTCCGCCGGCGATCGTCGATCTCTTGGACGCCTGGCCCGGGCTGACCCGTTCGGAAGCGCTCCGGGAGGCGCTGACGCGCTACTTCCACGCGACGCCCGATCCCGCCGACGCCTACCTCCATCCGCTCGAGTGGATCCGCAAGGTGGGGAAGATGGACCGGCAGGGCGCCAACCCCACCGGCCCGGGAGGAAACGGTCCCGACGGAACGCCGGGCGCTTCCGGGGCGGATTCTACGTCCTGACCGCCCTTTTCCGCTGAACCGGCATCGTCGTCCTCACCGGATCGGTCGGCCCGTTGATCTCCGCGATCGCCGCCGCGAACGCCCGCCCGCCGTCACTCACCACCGGCTCAGCGAGGTAGAACGAACAGCACGTCAGACCGATGCCCGGGATCGTTCCGCGCTCGAAGAAATAGTCGGGGCATCCGAGCATGAACCGCGTGCAGTCGCGGAACTCGCGGCCAACGCGACGCAGTAGATCGACGAGCTCCATCGTTTCCTCGGGGGCGGGGCGGAGGCGAGCGAGGGCGCCTTGTAATACAGCTTCTGCGTTCGTGGCGCCCAATTGACGCACGTTGGAGACCGTGTTCTGCTCTCGCTGTCTCGCTGACGCAAGCTGCTGGTGGTCAATCTCTTCGATCCCCATCGGCCGCAATGTCCGCACGTCGAGAAATCCGGGATCGTCCGGCTCGCCGCGGAGCCGCGCGTAATGGCCGCCGCCGACGTCGCCGTAGTTGTGGATGAACTCTTCGTTGCACATCCAAGTGTTAGCCACAGCACTGAAAGCCTCTATATCCTCATCGCACGCTTCAGCGTAGCGCTGCTGGATAATCACAGAGTCCGCATCACACCCACCAATCCACGCATCCGGAATCGCCCGCCGAATCCCTCGAACGAAAGCGAGACACATCGGCATGTAAACGTCGCGCATGTAGTCGCGCTCCGCAGTCGGCCCGTCGTCGCCTTCGTACGCCTGCGCGTCGGCACCTGGTTCGTTCCCGAATGACCACGATTTGACCATATGGCCGAATTCGCTAGCGAGTTTGAACGCGGCTTGTTCGATAAACTGGGCGGTCATGTGGCGCAGCAAACGACCGATGCAGAAGTTGACATTGATGTCGCTTCCCGCTTCGAATGGCGGCGTGATCCATGCGCGGAAGAGCGGCACATCCCACGAATCGGAAAACGGCGCGGCGATCGAGAGGTCGAACTGCAACCGCAGCCCATCAACCCCGAGCGCGCGCAACGCCCGATACGACGCAACGGTGGGGAACGGCTGCGGTGATGCGCCTTGCGGGTAGGGGACTTGACACAGGCCGATCAGCATTTTTCGCCTCGCACTTTCGCGAGCGCTGCGCGGAGTTCGTCTGCTTCAGACGCGAAGCTGAACCCAACTTCCGCAAATCGGCTGTCATCAAACCCCCTCAATATCCCTTGTGCTACCTCCGCAACGGTGCGGACGCTGTCGATCGTGGCGAGCAGGCGCGGCGCGGCGTTGCGGAGGGCGACGATCGTGTCCGCATCATCAGCCCACAACTCACCAGTGAATTCTTCGCCGCTGTGATTGAGCAGGACCGCCAGTCCCGGCATAACGCTGCTCGGTGGACGCTGACGAACGCGCCACGGTCCCGGCGTCATCCCTTCGACGACCTTGCGCAGCTCCGCTTCCTCGGCTTCGGAGAGGGGCTGGATGACTTCTTTCATTGCCGGTACTCCTTCCCGCCCTCTACGACCCACTCTCCCGGCGGCAGCGCATTGCACGCATAGCACCGTTCGTTTTCCATAAGAAGCGCGCCGCAGTTGGGGTAGCGGGTGCAGCGGTGGAGTTGGTTGGGCTTCGGTTGGCGATCTAGGATGTCCGCGTACCGGCGGAGGGTTGCCTGCAATCTCAGCCTGTGCTCCGCTTTCAGCCAGTGTCCGCATTCGCACTTCGGGCCGGTAACTTTGTGCATCTCGGCGATCTCCGGACTGCGCGGCAAGAATGTAATCTCGGGCGGCCATCAGCGTGATCGTCGAGTCACGATGCGGCACGTAGTTGATTACATCGTTCAACGCCGCGACCATCTCCACAACACCGACTTTCGTTTCGTCGCTCATCCCTTCTCCTTGGCGCGTCCCTGTCGCACTCGCTCACCGGACGTATGGTCCGCCTGACGTTGCTGTGCCTTCCGCATACGTGCTGATGCGCGCCGTACGCTTCGTTCCGCACGCACCATTTCGCGGGCGGCAATTTCTTGGCGTTGTAGTGTCCGAATCCGTCCTCGCACAATCCGTCAGTGCGTCTCATCCCTTCTCCGATCCGCGATGCGACGCGGCTTCTGCGTGAGCTGCCCGAGCGACATGCTGACCCAATGAGAGATCGTACGCGTCCGTCTCTTGCAAATCGCCACCGTCGATCAAGCGCGCCACCATTTCATCGATATACCAGTCGAGGTATGCATGGGGCCTTGTGTCGGGCGGAGTTACCGTTTCTGCGGACACTCACTGCCCGCCCCCACTACACGCCGCCCGCGCCATCTTCACTTCCCCGAACGGCACGTCACTGATCGTCGCCCCGTCGTTCTTCAGCATCTTGAACCACTGCTGTCCGTTGTGGGCGGAGTCGGGGCGGAAGGGGCCGACGACACGGCAAAGGGAAACTTCTGAGGTTGCGGGCCGGGCTTGAGTACCGGCTACGAGGTCGTTCTCTTCCGAGTGCCACTTTGCCAACGCCGCCGCGTTGACTCCCTCGTCCGCTGGCCTAGCGGTAATGCTCTGGCGGGAGCGCGCGTCCTTCCGCGCTGCCGCAACCTCAGAAGACTGATTAACCACATCGAACTGCGCCGCCTCGACCCAAAAATCGCCGCTCAGCCCATCCGTCACGCTCGCGTACGCATTGAACGCGGGGCAGCCGCTCGCGCACTCGTAGCTCAGCTTCGCCGGCGCATTCGGAACGCTGCCGCTCTGCGCGACGCTGATCCACGGACTCACGATCGGCGGCGTGCGGTTCAGGCGATTCGTCGCCAGCTCGGGGAACATCGACACCGCGGAGCGATCTACTTGCTCCATCGGGCCGAGGTGCTGCACGATCGGCTTCCCGTGCTGCACATTCATCCCATCGAACAGCGTCACGGTCACGAACGTATCGGAGTACGACGACTCATTCGAAACGGTGATGTTCGAATGGAACCGCGCATCCTCGCGCAAGAGGACGGAGATGCGGTCCATGCCGATCGAAGCCAGATCGCTCGAAGGCACCAGGTACCACGGCATCACCGGCAACGCGTCGCCAAGCGTACCTGGTGCGCGGCCCGTCGACGTGCAGCAGTTGAACATGCGCGCCGTGACGCCGATCGCCCGATACGCGCTCGTGTTCTCCGCGAACGTCGGCGCCGCGGGGTTGCTGCGCATGTTCACCACCGGCGCGCAGGACACGTTCTCGGCGCATCCACTGACGGCCAGTCGCCCCTTGCCGTTGATGCCGAGATCCCCGACCTCGATCGTCTTGCGGTCGCCATCCTGTCCGCGCGGCGCGAGCCAAATGCTCGTGGGGGTCAGCAGCGGTCGATGCGGATCAAACGTCGTGTTGACCGGGAAGAATGCGAAGTTGACGAGCACCGCGTCGGCGTTCGGGTTGCTGAGTTCGATCTCCGTTTTGTAATCGAGCTTGCCGGACGTGGCGTGCGCGACGACGGGGAGGACGAATTGGTCCGTTGGGGACGATTGCGCGTGGACAGGCATCGGAGCGAGCACGAACAGCAGGACCAGCGCGAGGGCGGCGAGCAGGGAAAAGTAGACGGCCAGCTTGACGATGCGGCGGGAGGTCATTGGTCGCCGCCCTTCGCTTCGCCCCGAGTGAAGGTAGCGGAAAACCCGCGCACCGCAGAAACCTTGCCCGGGCCGACCCACTCAAAGGACGGCGCGATCGCGACACGCAATTCTTGTCCGTCAACGGAAACGCAGGCACCGTCGAGGTTCAGCCCCATAGGTAGCCCGAGAAACACGAACGGCAGGCCGCACACTTTGCAATTGACCTTCACGTCAGCGCTGAACCCGGTCAACAATTCATCCGAATCGGTCAGTCGATTGATTGCTGCGTATACCGCGAAATCCAGATGCTGACAGTCGTTCGATGCAGCCATTCCCTACCTCCTGCGGCGCGATGCCGCACTGTTGATCCGTTTGTTGAGCCTCGCGACCTTCCCGAGCAGTGACGCGCGTTCCTTCCGAATCGCCGTCGCCTCGTCAGTCCTGCGCGCCCGAAGTTCGTTCATCAGCGTGTTGCGATGGATGCCGAGACATTGCGAGGCCCGCGTCTTGTTGCCACGGCACCGCTTCAATGCGGCGTCAATGTAGATTCGGCGGAACTGTTTCTCGACCTGCGGAAGCAGAATTCCCGCGTTCTGCAACTCTTCGACGATTGGGATGAGGCGGGAGGCGATGTCGGTCATTGCTCTAAAACCTCCGCATCAAACCGACAAGAACGCCTTCGACGATCTGCTTCCCATCGGAAACACTGAAGTGATGGCGCTCCGTTCGCCCGCGTCACGACTAAATCACCAACAGCGGCGTGATCCTTTCGCTGCACGATTACGAAGTCGCCGTCGATTATGTTGTGAGCGAGCATTGAGTCGCCGCTCACTTTCAGAACGAAATTGTTTCCATCTCTGGAAGTCGATTGCGGCGCGACCGGAAGCGTCATTTTATGTCCCCCTCAGAACGGCGCGTGATGCCGCCGCTTCGCGTAATCGGCAATCAGCAGTGCATCTGCGCGTCCGTCATCCTTTACGCGAGCGAGATGGCCTGCTGCAGCCGGGTATAGAGCCGCCGCGAGTTGCCGGTGATCCAGCTTTTCGCTGCGGCCGTGAAAAACTTCGGCGGTCCAAACGTTCGATGCGACTTCTTCGTAGGCGATGCCGAGGCCGACGAGGATGCCGCAGATCATTCCGCCCGCGCGCATGAATGATCCGGTCGACGCCATCCCCGCGCCCACGATCACGTGAGGCTGTTTGCAGATCGGGCAATCGTGGCCCGTGTGCTTGATTGCGGGGCGCATGGCCGTCAACTCCACAACGGCATAGATGTCAGGCGACTCGCGCTGTAACTGCGCCAGGATGTAGCGCAACTTCCCGGCATTGAGCACAGTCTTGCGCGTCGGCTTTATCTTCGTCCCGGTGACGATCGTATCCACCGGCATGTCGAAAATGGCCGGCATCGGAGCGCCTTCAATGAGCGCCACAATGGCGCCCGTCACGCCGGGGTCGATCCCCACGAAGCATGACGGGCGCGTAATTCGGGATTCAGACTGGAGCGCGGCGGATATCACAGCAGTGCCGCCGCTTCTTCGTCGCCGTCGGGAACGTCGCCGGTCGATTCGCCTTTGATCTTGTAATTGACCGACTCTTTGTATTTGACGACGACGTTGAAGTCACCGCGCTTGTAGACGATGACCTTCTCGCCCTTGTCGTTCTCCTCGTGATCCAACTCGGCTTCGTGCTCGTGCATCTTCTCGCTGAGTTTCGCGACGAGGTTCTTCAGCTCGTCGCTGAGGCCGTTGATGATCGAGCGCTTTGCGTCGGCTTTCGATGCCGCGTTTTCGATCGCGCGGATTCGTTTCCGCTCTGTGCCGGGAATCTCGCCCTGTACCGGTGTCGTGCCTTCGCCTGTGAGAATTTCTCTGATTCTCGCCATTTCCAATTCTCCTTATGCGCTGAGCCTCTGTTGAACCGGGACGTCTCGTAACGTCCGGCAGTTGTTCGCCTCGCAATCGCCCTCTCCCCATTGCTGCGTCACTTCGTCGAAGTGACCGTAGAAGCCGTCGTGTGTACGCTCGTTGTTGTTCGCGACGAGCTGCAGGAAGGCGCGGCAGACCTTCCCGTCCGGCACCGGCTTCACCTTCTGCTCGCGCTGGAAGAGCAGCACGCCGCGGGCGATCTTTCCGATGACCTTCGCGTACGCCAGGTCGCCAATGAACAGCGGCCCGAACCCGCGCTTCGCCCATGCGTCCTCGTTGATCTGCGAAAAGAGGACGCAGCAGACTCCAATCTCCACCGCGGTCTTGCGGAGTTGCCGGCAGATTTCCGCGATCCGCTCCTCGCGCTGCTCGATGCGGCTCTTTGTCTCGATCTCCTGCACGTAGTCGATCAGTACGGCGTCGACGCCCTCGATCGCGCGGAGCCGGCGCATCTCGGAGGTGATGGCTTCTACCGAATGCAGGCCGTCGGCGATGAAGATGCCTTTTTTGCTGGCCATCGCCCGGCACTGAGCGACGCGAGTGAAGTGCGACTCGTTGAACGTGCGGAAGTCGCGCATGAGGGAGTGCGCGATGCCGGTCCGCGCCGACGCGTACCGCAGCGAGATCTCGTGCGTCGAGTCCTCGAGCGAGAGCATCGCGTTCCGGTGGCCGTTGCTCGCGAGACCTTCGGAGAGCTCGACCATCATTCCCGACTTGCCGTGCTTTGTCGGCCCACCGATCGCGACGAGGGTCCGGCTGAAGAACTTGTGGCTGTCCAGCGTCGGGAAGATGCCGCAGTTGAGCGCGACCGACTTCCCCGACTCGGACAGCGCCTGCTGCGCATCGAACGCCTCACCGAGCGCAATGACAAGCGGGACGGCCTGCTTGTCCTGCTTCGTCGCCTGCGGCCCGAGCGCCGCCATTGCGCCCGCTACGATCTCGTCAGCGTCGGCGTCGTGATCCAGCGCCTTCCGCATGATGCGGTTGCCTTCGACGACGAGCGCGCGCAGGCGGGCCTTTTCCGCGACGATGCGGGCGTAGCGCTCGACGTTGGCGACGTCGGGGATGCCGTCGATCAACGAGGCGACGTATGCCGTTCCGCCGACCTGTTCGAGCTGATTGTTCTTCGAGAGCTGCTCGCGCAGCGTGAACAGGTCGCATTCTTCCCGCAGCCCTACCAGAATGGCTTCTATGGCCCGGAAAATGGTCTGGTGCGCGTCACGGAAGAAGTCCCGATCCGTCACTATGGTGCCGACGCGAAAGAACGCTCGGTTGTTGATCAGGATCGAACCGAGGACCGCGCGCTCCGCGTCGGGGCTTTGCGGGAGCGGGCGATCGAGGGCGACGTCGAGTTGGGCGACGCTCATCTCGACCCCCACAGCTTCTCAATCTTGCGAGCCCGCGAACGCGTCGACTCCTTCGTGACTCGGGACAACTCCCGAACGAAATCCGCCGGCGGCTCCAGCTCGCCGAGCAACTGAGCGTCGCAACCGATCCCTGCGCCGACGCCGATTACGGCAGCCGCGCGCAGCTCCTCTACGCCGTAGATCGACGCCTTGAGCGGTCTGAAGGTTTGCGGCGTCGTGATGAGGCCGCACGCGTACCGATCGCCATCAACGACCAGCGCGGGGCACGGAGCCTGCGCGCGCGGAAACACGATCTCGCCGAGAGGGCAGATTTCGTTCTGGCAGCACAGGCCGCAACCGTTGCAAGGCGTTCCGTACGGCGGCTTCTCGATCCGAAGAGCGACGCTCACTCGCACCTCGCAATCGGCAACGTGACAGACTCAATGCGCGTCACGCACTCGCCGTAGCCGTCGAGCACAGCGAACAGTGCGGGGCCGACGCGGGCGAGGATTTCGGCGCGGATTTCTTCCTTCGTCGGCTGCCGGTCAGCTCCGGTGCGTGTAGGGCAGCGCCATGAATGCTCCGCTTTGTCTACGCCTTCGGTGTTGTCGGCGGCGCACCGTCCGCCTTCTGTTTCGAAGAGCGGATTCGGGATGTCCATGACCCGATACCGCAACTCGTTCGCGTCAGTGACGAAGCGGTCGAGAAGGGGCGCAAGGAGTTCGTTCGCGAAGTCTGGCCTCATTGCGCCTGTTCCTTTGCCTCAATCCGTTTCGCAGCGCGCACGGCATCACGGCGGCGGTTATAGAAACCGACGAAAACCTCGTACGGATCGCGGCGGTTCGCTCGCGACAAATCGAGCAGCATCCATCCGCAGAGAGGCCCGATGTGCGTGATTAAAAAGCGGTTGTCGTCCATGGTCACTTTGCCGCCCTCAGTGAAACGGTGCACAGCGATTTCGCGGGATGGATTTCGAGCGGTTTGGAGGGCGGGGATGCCGGCTTGGGATCTTTCATCGCCAACGTGAGCCGGTCGAATTGCTTGCGAAGCGCCGCAGGCGAGAGGATGTTTTTTAGCCAGAACGCGTCCTGCTGCGACCAATCAATCAGGCGCCTTACGTCCTCCGTCGAGCGCTCGTCTACGCGGAAAATGAGATCGAACAGCTTCGCCCAGGACTGCCACGGCGGCTCTTTCGCGGCGGGATTGTTCGCGACGATTTTTCCGAACAGGTACCTCGCCGCTTTCATCTCGCGGCTCTCATCGGAAAAAATCGGGTCCGGCTTCGAAGAAGCTGGACGAGAAGATTTTGATTCTGCCATTAGTAGAGCAGGAGCAGGAGCAGGAGGGCTTACAGGCTGTAACCCACGTTGGTTGTTTGTAGGTTCGTCGCGGGTTGCAGTAGGTCGGCCGCCTTTGCCGCCGTTCTCTCTTGCTGTAAGCCTTTTCTTTTCAAGCCATTCAATGCGGCCCTTTGTGCCGCAAATGTAGATTCCGTGCCGGTGCTTTCGCCCCAAACCGGATTTCACAAGCGCTTCAGATAGCATCGGAGCGTCGGCAAACTGAATGTTCACTATTTCAATTGTGAGCACGTAAGAATTCGTCTCCTGGCAGTGATTCCAAATCGCGCACATCCGGCCGATTGCAGACCAGACGTCGACGCCGAGTTCGCGCGCCAGAATGCGGTAACGCGGATCGCCGAAAACGCTCTGCTCTACGCCGACACGCGCCATTAGGCGATTGCCTCCGTATGACGCGCATTCGGGTAGTAGCAACGTGCAATGTGCCGCGCGAGAGGGAGCGGGATTTTCGCAATGCGGGCGGATGCGGCTTTGCGGGCGGAGGATTTCGACCCGTGTCGCGCTGATAGCGCATTGAGCTCGACGATGCGTTCGGGATGGAGCGGGTCTCGGTGCCAGGCGATCAACTCCTTCGCTCGCGACCACGGCATGGCCATGTAGCTGTAGCGCTGACACGGTGGCGAAGCGACGATCAGCGAGACCTTGCCGCAGAACTGCCGACCATCGAGCGTGAGGATGTCCTGCAACACGAGTTGCGCGGGGTACTGATGCGAGCCGTACTTGTGGCGCTCGATGTCGAATCCAATGACATCCCATCCTTCGGCGAGCAGACCGTCAGTCCAGCCGCCCAAGCCGGCGCAAAGGTCGATTGCGAGCGGACGATCGTATTTCAAGCGATCCTCCGTTGCTGGCCGATTGCCATCGCGCCCAAGGTGCCGCTGATGTATTCGCGAGGCGATTCGGCGGCGAACAGCGCCCACGCGTATGTCCATGCGCGCTTAGCGCAAGCCCCGGCAATCTCGGCGCGGCCTGTCGCCAAAGCCATCTCCGGAGCGGCTGCGCATAGGTGCAGTTCTCCACGAACGCGGGAAGCGTGAAAATCAATCAGCCAGCGAAACTCGGCAACTCGGCACGCGTCGCATGACCTATCGATAACAGCGTGTTGCTCGCAAAGAAGATTCATTGTGAACTCGATCCCCGGTCGGCGCATTCCCCGCGGGACTCGGCTCGGCCTTGTGTTCGCCGCCGGGTGAGCCGTAGCGCTGGTAGTGGACGATACGTCCGATGCTCGGTTGCTGATCCATTCCGTTTACTTCCTCCTCTCAAAATTGATGTCGCCGTCAATTCGGGACGCCTGACGGCGGTGCGTCTAAGCCCGCGCGCAACTCCTGGTTTGAACGCGCTTCGCCCTTCACCGAGCTACGCGCTCGGGGATTCGTAAACGTTGTCGTGTTGGTTGTCCGCGATCTTTCCCGCGTAGACAGCGACCTGCTTCATCGCTTCAATGTCGCCCTTTTCTTTGAGCGCCTGAACCGACTGCAGCTTTCCGTCGGTAGCTTCAGAGACGAGCAGATCGGCATGCGCGGCGTTCTCGGCGACGGCCTCCAGTGCGGCGAAGGTGGCGGTCCACTGCTGTGCGAGTTCGGGGCTGTCGGTGGAGCGTGAGACGGTCCGTGCGTTCTTGAGCGCGTCTTTGACCGTCTCCGTTTTTGTTTTCGGCGAATTCTTCGGTTCTTCTTCCTCGATCGTTTCGGCGTCAAGGATCTCGTCAGCCGTTGTGATGTTGAACTGGGGCGAATCCGTCTCTGAGGCTTCGTCGAGTCCGACGCCGCGCGCGGCCTGTTCGTCCAGCGGTAGCGAGTTCAAGAGGACTCGTAGCACCGTCTTACGCTCCATCGCAGAGGTGTCGGTTTTCCACGGGCCGTTGTTCTTCGCCTTCGAGCGGTCGCGGTGCTCGTTGATCTCTGACAAATTCATGAACTTGAATTCGACCGTCCCGTCAGTCATAGACGCGACCGCGTACGCGCCCACAGTCTTGCCGCGATCCTTCAAAGCCGGCCGATGAACGAGTCGCGGTGAGGCGCCTTCCTCGTATTCGAAGAAATCGTTCTCATGCACAGAAAACGAGCGGGCGCGTTTGCAGGCGCCGGAATTGATCGCCAGCTTTTCCAGCCCTTTATAGCCGAGCTGCAGTTGCGCTTCTTTTCCGTACGGGACGATGTACGCCTGCTTCAGGTTCGGATCGAACGAGAGCCCCAACTGCGCGCCGCCGATGATCACCTTCAAGAGCGACTGCGCGGTGCAGTCCTGAAGCTCAGGCCGCGCGGAAACAACGTTGTAGTAAACCTGCATGACCCGTTTCGGGTCAGCCATCGATGGTAGGGAGTTGCGAATGAACTCCTGCATCTTTGTGCTGTTGAGCCACTTCTGAATCGTTTCCTTTGTGGACCGGCGCGCTACGGCTTGCGTCTCAGACATTGGAATCTCCTTCGATCAGGAGCTGCGCGCTCGCGATCGTCAATTTCGGTTGGTGTCCTTTCGGAAAAGTCACCTTCAAATAGTCGTAAGGTTTGATTTCTGTCGCCGGCCGGAATCCGCCCTTGTTGTAGATCCGGGTGATTACGGCCTCGCCAGCGCGCCCGCTACGATTCGGGCCAATGTGAGCGCGCAGGGCGGCGTCCATGCGCTTTTTCAGCACTTCCAGCTCGGATTCCTTCTCGCGGATGAGAACCAATGCTTCCGCGAGCTGCGCGATCGGAATCGATCGCCCGTTGACGTCCGCCATTGGCAGGAGCTCGACCGGCTCAGACTTCTCCGGCGTCGGCGGATAGAGCGCCTTGATCGAATCCAGCGTCTTGTCGTCGGTGAAGTCGGGCGCTGGTGGGATCCCCGGCAGAACGTGCTCGTTCCAGAAACGCGCAAGGATCGGTAACACCTGTTCCGAGTAGAACGAGTCGTCACGGGTCACCGTATGCACGCGCGGAGGCCACGCGCCGCCCCTCAGGACGATGAAGTTGACCTTGTGGGCCTCGGGGCACAGGAAGAGGTAGTGGTGCGCCTGCAGCAGGGCGTCCAGAGGAACTTCGTCACTGTCTTCCTCGCCCCAATCAGCGAGCGCGCGGAAGTGAACGTTTTTTGCGTCCACGATCCATTGATCGCCGTGGGAGTTGCGAACGCGGCCATCCAGGTTGCCGCCAAGGAAGGCAAGGTCCGGATTTTGAACGAACTCGCCGCGTGAGCCCTCGATCAATTCGCAGCCGGGGTTCTCTTCGAGGTACCAGCGGATCAGCGGCTCCTCGAGGAAGTTCCCCATGGCCATGCGCGCCGTCGGCCCGGAGTCGTCGACGTTGCCGCGCTTCTCGTTGTAGACGTCGATGGCCGTCCGGTACTTCGACATGCCGAGGATGGGCGCGACGTCGGAGCCGCCGATGACGCGCTGGCGACGGGCGAGGAATTCTTCGCGTGGCGTCGTCATGCGCCGACTCCAGCACCCTCGTGCTCGTCACGCTCCCAACGCCGCGGCTCCAGCTTGTCGATCGGCGCGATTTCGACATCGCGACCGAGGAAGGCGGCGAGCATGACGAACAGGAAGGCGGCGCATCCCGCCATTGCGATGCCTGCGCCGACACCGATCCAGAAGGAGGGCCAGTTCATGACAAGCCCTCGACTTTGATGACGCCGTGGCCGGTTTCGAACTGAGTGAAGAGCGCGGCCTCGAGCATCGCGTTTTGAAGTTGGCGCTCGGCATCCCGTGCGGCATCCCATGCGGCATCCCATGCGGCATCCCGTGCGGCATCCCATGCGGCATCCCGTGCGGC
>Ga0068868_100000501_pt1 | contig 26103 bp, 16 predicted proteins | sample KBSMisM42_FD_64660 | JGI IMG/M metagenome (GOLD analysis project Ga0068868, IMG submission 64660) | Miscanthus rhizosphere microbial communities from Kellogg Biological Station, Michigan, USA - KBS Miscanthus M4-2 | ecosystem: Host-associated > Plants > Roots > Rhizosphere > Soil ...
GCCGAGCCTGACGAGGATGCCGAGCCGGTGATCCGCAAAATCCATAGAGTCGGCGGCGCCGAGGCAGACCCGCTGCACGGACGCTTCGAGCGGAAGATCGACGGCAAGCTACGGGTCGTCGAATACGAGCCCGACAGCGACCTGCGCGACTCCGAGCAGGTGCCGCTACTAGAGGAGGGCGGGGTGGAGGCCTTCATCCGCCGCGAGGTCCTGCCCTACGCCGCTGACGCCTGGATCGTCCCCGCCTCGATCAAGATCGGCTACGAGATCAACTTCACCCGTCACTTCTACAGGCCGGTACAGCTACGGCCCCTGGAGGAGATTCGCGCCGACATCCTCGCTGTCGAGCGCGAAGCCGAGGATCCGCTCAAGGAGATCATTGGATCGGAGGAGGCTTAAGTGTGATTGCCAACCTCGAATCGTACCCGGCCTACAAGGATTCAAGTGCGGATTGGCTGGACGAGATCCCAAAGGAGTGGGACGTTCTGTTGGCTCGCCGTTTTTGCCGAGTATTCGCAGGGGCTACGCCGAGTCGTGACGAGCCATCGTTTTGGAATGGGGGACGGGTTCCTTGGCTTGCTTCGGGCGACGTCAACCGACGACGAATTTCCACTGCGAGTCAGTTCATTACCGATGCCGGGTTTCGAGCGTCAAGCACCAAGTGGATAAGGCCAGGATCGGTCGTCATTGCCCTTGCTGGACAGGGAAAGACGAAGGGAATGGCGGCGCTGGTTGACTTTCATGCTACGTGCAATCAGTCGCTGGGGGTGCTGGAGCCTTCCTTGTCCTTATGTAATCCAGAGTTTCTGCTCTACTACTTCGAAAGTCGTTACCGTGACATTAGGGGTTTGGTCGGTGACTTGCGGGATGGCCTCAACCTTGAGCACCTGAAGCAGCTTCCGGTGCCAATTCCTCCCATTGCCGAACAGCTCATGATCGTCAGCGTTCTGAACTACATCGACTCCCGAATTCATAGACTGATTGAAGCTAAGGAACGCTTGGTTCAGCTGCTAGAAGAGGAAAAGCGGACGATTATCCACCATGCTGTCACGCGCGGCCTCGACCGTGATGCTGTATTCACGCCCTCGAGTATTACCTGGCTTGAGGCTGTTCCCGGGCATTGGCGACGATCTCGGCTTAAGGGCATAGCCTGGATGAAGGCTGGCAGGACGATCACTTCTGACTCAATTAAGGAAAAAGGCGAGTATCCCGTTTTCGGCGGAAATGGATTGCGTGGATTTGCATCTGACTTCACTCACGAAGGTGATCGAATCCTGATTGGCCGACAGGGGGCACTTTGCGGAAATGTGCACTTGGTTGGTGGACAGTTTTGGGCAACCGAGCACGCCATCGTGGTTGAGGTACGCAACCAATGCAATATCCGCTGGATGAGCCTGTTGCTTGTTGCTATGGACCTTAATCAGTACTCGGAGGCGGCTGCGCAACCAGGTCTTTCCACTGATCGAATTAGGAACCTTGAGGTCCCGGTGCCGCCCCTCGCAGAGCAAGAAGGGATCGCTGAATGGGTGGATCGATCTACGGCTGGAGCGGATGAAGTCCAGAAAAAGGCGTTGCGTCAGATCTCCCTACTGCGCGAGTACCGCACGCGCCTGATCTCTGACGTCGTCACCGGCAAGCTCGACGTTCGCGAGGCGGCGGCGAACCTTCCGGATGATCCTGACGCTGACGATTCGGCGTTGAGCGAGCGGTTGGAGGAGGTGGCTGCGGGGTGAGCACGGACATCAGTGAGGCGGGGCTCGAGGCGACGATCGTCGCGCAGATGACGGCGTCCGATGTGGGTTGGATCGAGGGGGACCCAGCTGACTATGACCGCGAGTTCGCGGTCGACCTGGCTCAGCTCGCGGCGTTCCTGGAGGGCACTCAGCCTGAGATCGCCGAGGCCACTGAGATTCGGGGGGATGGGACGACGCGTCGTCGCTTTCTGGCTCGACTGCAAGGCGAGATCACCTCGCGCGGGATCGTCGACGTTTTGCGCAACGGGGTTAAGCATGGGCCGCTGAACGTCGATCTGTTCTACGGGGCACCCTCGGCCGGCAACCCGGCCGCGATCGAACGGTACGCGGCCAACCGCTTCATCGTCACCCGACAGCTGCGCTACAGCAGCGATGCAACTCGACTCGCTCTCGACCTGGCGCTCTTCGTCAACGGCTTGCCCATCGCCACCTTCGAGCTGAAGAACAACCTCACCAAGCAGACCGTGGAGGACGCCGTTGAGCAGTACAAACGCGACCGAAGCCCCAAGGAGCTGATATTCCGCTCCGGCCGCACCCTCGCCCATTTCGCCGTCGACGACGCCGAGGTTCGATTCTGCACCAGGCTCGACGGTGCCAAATCATGGTTCCTGCCCTTCAACCGCGGCTACAAAGGGGGCGCAGGCAACCCGCCGAACCCAGACGGGCTGAAGACCGACTACCTCTGGCGGCAGACCCTCTCCCGCGACAGCCTCACCGAGATCATCGAGCACTACGCGGCACTGCTCACTACGAAAGACCCGCGGACGGGGCGCAAATCCTCGACGCAGATCTTCCCGCGATATCACCAGCTTGACGTTGTTCGCAAGCTGCTGGCCGATGTCGGAGAGCGCGGCGCTGGCCACCGTTACCTCGTCCAGCACTCGGCTGGCAGCGGCAAGTCAAACTCGATCGCCTGGCTTGCCCATGGCCTGATCGAGCTGGAGCGTGATGGCGCCCCCGTCTTCGATTCGATCATCGTCGTCACCGACCGCCGCATCCTCGACCGGCAGATCGATGCGACGATCAAGCAGTTCTCCCAGGTTGGCGCGACGGTCGGCCACGCCCGTCGCTCCGGCGACCTGCGCCAGTTCATCGAGAGCGGCAAGAAGATCATCGTCTCGACGGTGCAGAAATTCCCATACATCCTTGAGGACATCGGCACGGTCCATGCCGACGGCTCGTTCGCGATTGTGATCGACGAGGCGCACTCGAGCCAGGGGGTGAAAACCACGAGGGCGATGAGCCGAGCACTTTCCGGCCAGTCCAACGATGGAGAGAGCTCGGAGGAGGAAACCTACGAGGATCGGATCAATCACTTGATCGAGGCGCAGAAGATGCTCCCCAACGCCAGCTACTTCGCCTTTACCGCTACGCCCAAGAACAAGACGCTTGAGCTATTTGGCGAGCCGTTCAACGAGGGTGGCGACACGAAACACCGACCCTTCCACATCTACACGATGAAGCAGGCGATTGAGGAGCGCTTCATCGTCGACGTGCTCGCCCACTACACCACGGTCACCAGCTACTACCGGTTGGTTACCACGGTCGACAACGATCCACTGTTCGATACCCGCAGGGCGAGCAGCAAGCTTCGAGCCTTCGTCGAGGGTAACGACCATGCGATCGGGCTCAAGGCAAAGATCATCGTCGATCACCTCCACGACGAGGTGCTGGGAACGCGGAAGATTGGTGGTCAAGCGCGGGCGATGGTGGTTACCGGCAGCATTGAACGTGCACTGGCGTACTTCCATGCGATCAAGGCCTACCTGCGCGAGCGCCGCAGCAGCGTCGAGGCGATCGTCGCTTTCTCGGGTGAGCACGAGTACGGCGGCAGGTCCGTGACTGAGGCCTCGCTCAATGGCTTCCCCTCAAACTCGATCGTCGAGAAGATCCGCGAGGACCCCTACCGGCTGCTCGTCTGCGCCGACAAATTCCAGACCGGATATGACGAGCCGCTGCTGCACACGATGTACGTCGACAAAGTTCTCAGCGGCGTACAGGCGGTGCAGACGCTCTCCCGTCTCAATCGCGCGCACCCGGGCAAGTACGACGCTTTCGTCCTCGACTTCGCCAACGACGCCGAGACGATCGAGGCGGCGTTCTCCGACTACTACCGGACGACGATCCTCAGTGAAGAGACCGATCCAAACCGGCTGCACGATCTCCGGGCGCGGCTCTACATGGCTGAGGTGTTCGGCGACTCTGAGGTGCGCGAGCTTGTACGCCTTTTTCTCGATAGTGCGCCGCGGGACCAGCTCGACTTCATTCTTGACACCTGTGTCGCCACCTACAACGAGCAGCTCAACGAGGACGAGCAGGTGGAGTTCAAAGGCGATGCGAAGGCATTTGTTCGAAGCTACGGCTTTCTCAGCTCGATCCTCCCCTATGCGAACCCGGAGTGGGAGGAGCTCTCGATCTTCCTCAACCTGCTGATCCCGAAGCTGCCGGCGCCGAAGGAAGAAGACCTCTCGCGAGGGATTCTGGAGACGGTCGACATGGAGAGCTATCGGGCCGAAAAGCGCGAGACGATTGCGATCGCGCTGGAAGACGAGGACGCTGAGGTGGGACCCGTCCCGGCGGACGGGGGTGGTGGCAGACCCGAGCCCGAGCTTGACCGGCTCTCGAGCATCGTCAAGACCTTCAACGACATGTTCGGGGACATCGATTGGGATGACTCCGACCGCGTCGCTCGCACTGTCGCCGAACTGCCTGGCAAGGTCGCCGCTGACCCCGCGTACCGCAACGCGATGGCCAACAGCGATCGACAGAACGCCCGAATTGAGCATGACCAGGCACTCAACCGGGCGATGCAGGCGCTTCTTCGAGACAACACCGAGCTGTTCAAGCGTTTCAGTGATGACCCCGAGTTCAAACGCTGGCTCGCGGACATGTCATTCGCCGAGTCCTACGATCCGGAGGAGCACCGGAAATAGGTACGCGACGCGAAGTACTCCCCGCCAGCACGAAATCGGGTCGGCGTAGCGCGAGCGGGTATCCCGGTACTTAGAGTTGCGGCGGTGACCCGAGCTGAGGACCTGCCTTCATCTGGGGCGCTGGAGGAAGTCCGGCGCCTTGCGGGGCCATCGGCCGTGGTCGTGGGTGTCGGGCGTCTTGAGGGGGGCCAGCACGCCGAGACCTGGAGGGTCGATACCGAGAACCCTGTGGGCAGCGTCGTTGTTCGCCAGTTTCCGGAGGGTGACTCCGCTCCGATGAATGAGCAGCTTGTGCTGCGGGCGCTCGATGGGCTTGATGGTTTGGCCCCGATGGCGCTTGGTGGCGATCTGGAGGGTCGGTGGTCGACGTCCCCCACCTCTTTGGTCAGTTGGCTTGATGGGCGGGCGGACATCACTCCGGCCGACCCCGGGGCGTGGGCGGGTGAGTTGGGGCGGGCGCTTGCCGCGGTGCACGCGGTGCCGGTCGGGCGGTTGGCGGCGCTGCCGAGCGTGTTCGACCGCCGGGCGGGCTCTCAGGAGTTGTTGGCAGGCCCGTTGGCGGCGGAGGTTGGGTCTTGCTGGTCGCAGATCGTGGCCTCTCCGGAGGTCCTTTGCCACGGCGATTACTGGTCGGGCAACGTCGTCTGGCGGGAGGGGAGGCTGACCGGCATCGTTGACTGGTCGGGTGGGGCGCGCGGGCCGCGGGGCTTTGACCTCGGCTGGTGCCGGCTTGACCTCGTCCTCCTGTTTGACGAGCGGATCGCTGACGAGTTCCTTGCGGCCTATGAGGCGGCGGCCGGCGAGACGGTCGAGATGGGACTTTGGGACTGCTGGGCCGCCGCGCGGTCCGCGGACGCGGTCGGCTCCTGGGTCCCCAACTACCTACCGCTGGGCCGTCCCGACCTCGACGAAGACGAGCTTCGGCGGCGCCATCGGCAGTGGACGGCCCGCCTCCGAAGCGGTCGCTGACCTAGGACGCCGGCAGGTAGGTCAGGAGGACGACGCCGGAGTCGAACCGCCTGATGTCCTCGAGCTGCATCCGGACGGTCCCCCGGTCGCCGAGCATGTGGACGTTTCCCTCACCCCAGACGAGCGGGTTGAGGTAGACCTCGTACTCGTCGACGAGGCCCTTGGTGGCGAGGGCGTAGGCGAACTCGCCGCTGCCGTGCATGAAGAGGTCGCCGTCGACCTCGCCCTTCAGCTTCGGGATCGAGTCCTCGAGATCGCCCTCGAGCAGGGTCGCGTTCCACTCCAGGTCTCCGGAGAGCGTCGTCGACCCGACGTACTTCGGCATCGCGTTGACCATGTCCGCCCATTTGCCGGTTTTGTCCGGCCAGTAGGCCGCCAGCCCCTCGTAGGTCTTGCGACCCAGGAGCATCCCGCCGGACTTCGCCTGGCGTTCGAACGAGTGCTCGCCGTGGTCCCCGTCGGGCTGGACCCACTCGCCGACCGGGTCGATGACGCCGTCGAGGGTGACCTGCGTGGTTGCGATCAGCTTGCCCATCTGACTACTTCATAAGGTAGCGGCGCAGCACCAGGCCGCGCCCTTCGCCGATTTCGCCGACGAGGAGGGGTCGGCCCCGCTGCACCGCTCCGGCCCTCAGATAGTGCCGTGGCTTCTTGCCGCGTTTGAACGGCTGGGCGCCTCGGAACGAGCCGCGGTCCGAGAAGCCGAGAATCGCCCGGTACGGGGCGACGGTGAAGATCCCGCTCGCGGTCGGGAGGATCTGCCGCGCCGCCAGCCCCTCGTCGCGCCTGAAGGAGGGGGCGCTCGCCAGCATCCGCCTGGCGAAGCCTCGGTCGAGGGTGCCGTTGCGGCTGAACCTGAAGAGGAGCGGCGTGGTCTTCCGGTCGGTTTCCCGCCGGCCGGCAAGGAGGATCGAGCCGTCGCCCCCGATGGCGAGGCTCGTCGCCACCCCTTCGGCTCCCAGGTCGACCTGGGCCACGCCGCGCCGCCCGAACGAGGGATCGGGGGATCCGTCCGCCAGCAGCCGGAAGAGCGCCGGCCGGCGGCCGTTTTCGCCCCGTTCGCGGACCCGGCCGGCGATCAGGATGCGACCGTCCGTCCCCAGGCGGAGCTGGGTCATGTTGCACTTGCCCGTGCGCCCGAGGGCGAGGAGCGCGACGCCATCGTCGCCGAAGCGCCGGACCAGGCCGCCGTGCCGGTCGAAGCGGGCGAGGACGATCCTGGTGTCGGCGTTGCTGCCGGCTTCGCCCCCGACCAGAGCCCCGCCCCCCGGCAGGGCGACGATCGAGCGCGGGTCGAATTCCTGCCCGTGCCGCTTGCCGTGGCGGCGGATGGCAGGCAGGTCCGGCAGCGGCGCCACCCCGTCCTGGCCGAAGCCGCGGTCGACCGCACCGCGGGCGGTGAGGTGGACGACGATGTTCGGCCCGAACTCGCCGGAGAGGACGTAGGCGTCGCCTCTCGGCCCGACGGCGATGTCACGGGTGTTGCCGGGCACGCGCACGTAGCCCGCCCCTTCGCCGTAGCTGCGGTCGGGCCGGCCGTCGGGCCGGAAGCGGAAGACGGCGCCGCTTTCGGCGCTGTAGAGCCTCCCGCTCTCGGTGCTGCCGGCGACGAGGATGCGGTCGCGACTGTCGATCGCCACCGCGTGCGCCTCGGTTTCGGTCCACCCGGCGTCGCGCTCGATCACGACCCCGCCGCTGCCGAAGCCGGGTGCGAGCGCCCCGCGGCTGTCGAGCTCGGCGATGAAGGCAGCGGTCCCCGAGCCGCCGCCGGCCAGCACGCCGCCGCCGGGCAGGGCGGTGAGGACGCGGACGCCCCTGCCGACGTCGGGTTCGACGAACGGGTCGGAGAGGGCGCCGAGCCTGACCTTGCCGTCCGCGCCGAAGCCGGGGTCCGGGGCGCCGTCGGGGAGGAGGCGAAGGAGGACCGGCGTTTCGCGGCAGAAGCCTTCGTAGTCGACGCACTTGCTGTCGACCAGCTCGGTGCTGGCGCCGCCGATCAGAATCGAGCCGTCGTCGCCCAGGAGCAGCGCCCCGGTCAGGTCGATACCGCCGGAGCCGACCGTCGCGACGCCGTCGCCGTCGAACCCCGGGTCGTAGTGCCCGGACGGCGTCAGCCGGGCGGCGTAGATGTCGCTCGTACGCGCCCCTTCGCGGCGGATCAACTCCCCCCAGCGGTTGCCGGCCACCACCAGGCTGCCGTCGGGCAGCGTCGCGAAGGCCTCGATCGACGAGGGCGAGCGGACGCTGCCGCCATCGCCATAGCCGGGATCCGGAAGGCCGTTCGCCGCCAGCGCCACCACCGCGGAGCCGCCGGGCGTCGTCCCATCGCCTTCGTAGCGGCGGCGTTCTGCTTCGTCGACCAGGACGACGATGCCTTCCTCGCCACGGCCGGCCACGCCGACAAGTCCGGCGCCGAGAACCCCCGTCTCCGAGCGCAGCTTCACCGTCCCGTCGCCGCCGAAGCCGGGGTCGAATCGGCCCTGGGCGTCGAGCCGGACGACGACGATCTGCTGGACCGACTCTTCGCCGTCCTTGCGGTCGAGGATCGAGCCGGCGACGAAGAGCTTGCCGGAGGGGGTCAGCAGCAGCTCTTCGATCCTGAAGTTGAGGATCTCGCTGAAGGGTCTGCCGTTGGCCGGATCGGTCCCGTAGCTGAGGTCACGGCTGCCGTCGGGGTTGAAGCGCTCGATCGAGTTGGTGTTCGCGCGCAGGACCTTGCCGTCGGCGGTGAGGGCTTCGACCGGGGGAGTTTCGCTTTTTGGCTCGAAGCTCCGATCGAGGTGGCCGGCGGCGTCGTAGCGGCGATAGGTGAGGAAGCCTTCGCCGTTGCCGCCGTCGTGGCGGGCGGTCAGGATCGAGCCGTCGGGCTGGACGTTCAGCGAGCGGAAGCTGGTGTAGTCGTAGTGCGGGGCGAGGCCCGGTTCGGCGACGCCGTGCCTGCCGAAGGAGGGGTCGGGCCTCAGCAGCGGCGCCGCGGCGGCGGGAGCGACCGCCGCCAGCACGGCGAGGAGGCTGAGGAGGGCGGGGGCGGCGCCTCGGCGGAGGTTCGGCACGGGTCTATTGTGTCGCGGGCGAGCGACGACCCGGAGGTGACCATGAGTGAGAGCAGCAATCCCTCGCAGTTGATCTACGAGAAGATCGAGGAGCTGGGTGATTGGCGGGGCGAGACGCTCGCCCGGGTCCGCGCTCTCGTCAAGGAGGCCGACCCCGAGGTCGTCGAGGAGTGGAAATGGAAAGGGACCCCGGTCTGGGAGCACGCCGGGATCATCTGCACGGGGGAGACCTACAAGGACAAAGTGAAGATGACCTTCGCCAAGGGTGCCTCGCTGGAGGACCCGGCGGGTCTTTTCAACTCCAGCCTTGAGGGCAATACCCGGCGCGCGATCGACATCCACGAGGGCGAGGAGATCGACGGCGAGGCGCTGAAGGCGCTGATCGGCGAAGCGGTGGCGCTGAACGAGTCGCGCTAGCGGCCGACCGACCCGGCCGGGTCGGTCGCCCCGGCCAGCAGCTCGACCGAGCGCAGGCGGTTCGGCACCGAGTCGGAGTAGTGGACGGTGATCAGCTCGTCGGCCTCGGTCTCGGCGGCGAATTTCTGTAGGTAGGCGGCGGCCTCGTCGGCGAGCCCGACGGCGGTGTAGGCGAGCATTTCGTCGACGGCGGCGGCCTGGGGGGACTCGAGCAGGGCGGTGATGTCCTCGTCGCTGAGCTTGCGGCCGCGGCCGAAGAGGGCGCGGGCACGGATGCGGCGGGCCGCCTCGTGCTGGGCGGCGGCGCTCTCCTCGGTCTCGGCGGCGATCACGCCGACGCCGGCGATCACGTAGGGCTCGGCCTGCTGCGCCGAGGGCTTGAACTGCTCGCGGTAGACGGTGATCGCCTCGTGCAGGAAGCGCGGCGCGAAGTGGGAGGCGAAGGCGTAGGGGAGGCCGAGCTCGGCCGCCAGTTCGGCGCCGAAGAGGGAGGAGCCGAGGATGTAGAGGGGGACGTGGGTGCCCTGGCCTGGGATCGCCTTGATCCCGGGCAGGGGGCTCTCGTCGCCGAGGAACTTCTGCAGCTCGATGACATCCTGGGGGAAGCGCTCGCTCGCAGCCGGGTCGCGCCGCAGCGCCATCCAGGTCCGCTGGTCGGTCCCGGGCGCCCGCCCGAGCCCGAGGTCGATGCGGCCGGGGTGGAGCGTCTCCAGGGTCCCGAACTGCTCGGCGATCACCAGCGGCGAGTGGTTCGGAAGCATCACCCCGCCGGCGCCGAGCCGGATCGTCTCCGTCCGGGCAGCGACGTGGGCGATCAGGACCGCCGTCGCCGAGGAGGCGATCGAGGAGATGTTGTGGTGCTCGGCGTACCAGATGCGCCGGTAGCCGCAGCGCTCCGCCACCCGCGCCAGCTCGACGCTGCCGGCGAAGCTCTCGGCGACCGTCTCCTCGCGGCCGACGGCGGCGAGGTCGAGGATCGAGAGGGGAGTGGGGGAGCTGGCCATCGCCGGGAACGATGACAGCCGCGGGAGCGCGGAGGCCCCAGAGGCGACGCGCGGCTATATGCTCAGGAACAACTGATCATAGGGCGGGGGATGGAGGCGTCAAATGAAGTTGAGTCGAATTGCTGCCCTGCTCTGCGTGGTGGCGCTCTTCGGAGTGCTTACCGCGACCGCGTCGGCGACGAAGTACGTCGCTCTCGGGGACTCGTACTCATCGGGGACCGGGACGCGGACCTTCTACGAATCGACCTGCCAGCGGTCGGTCTACGCGTATCCGTACCTGCTGCACAACGCCCATCCGGAATGGACTTTCGTCAACGCGACCTGCTCGGGGGCGAAGACGGGGGACATCCTCAACACCCAGGTCAACAGCGTTACCTCTGACACCAACTGGGTCACCTACACGATCGGCGGCAACGACGCCGGCTTCTCGAGCGTGATCACCACGTGCGCGCAGCCGTCGTGGGCGTCCAACTGCGACGGGGCGATCAACACCGCCCAGTCCTACATCATCAATACGTTGCCGGGTCGCCTCGACCTGGTCAACAACGCGATCAAGTCACGGGCGCCGAGCGCGAAAGTCGTGGTGCTCGACTACCCGAAGCTGTTCAACGGTGAAGACTGCAACGCCTTCACCTGGTTCAGCCCCAGCGAGGAGACGAGGCTTAACCAGACGGCGGAAATGCTGAGGACCGCGATGAGCGCGGCGGCGAGCAGGGCGGGGGCGAACTTCGTCTTCCGCGACGTGATCCCGGCCTTCACCGGGCACGCGGTCTGTGACGGCGGCGGCGGCTCCTCGACCGAGTGGATCAACGGCCTCTCCAACCCGACGGGCGAAAGCTACCACCCGAAGGTCACAGGTCATGCCGATGGTTACTACCCCGTGGTGAAAGGGGTCACGGGCTGATCACCAGCCTGTTCCGCTGTTCCTTATCGGTCGTGTGGACCGGAAAGGAACAGCGGAATCCGGCAAGTGCTGTCGGCTACGGCCGGGTCTCCGTTGCCGTGCGCTCGACGTCGATCCGCGGCAGGATTCGCTCGAGCCAGTCGGGGATCCACCAGTTGCGGTTGTCGAGCAGCTGCATCACCGCCGGCACCAGGACCATCCGCACCAGGGTGGCGTCGAGGAAGATCGCCGCCGCCAGCCCGATCCCGAAGAGCTTGAGGAAGACTTCGGGCGAGGCGACGAAGGCGAGGAAGACGACGACCATGATCGCCGCCGCCGCGGTAATCACCCGCGCCGTCTTCGCGAGGCCGTCGGCGACGGCCCGCCTCGTGTTGCGGTCCTTCAGGTACTCCTCACGGATCCGGGAGACGAGGAAGACCTCGTAGTCCATCGAGAGCCCGAAGAGGATCGCGAACATCATCACCGGCATGAACGGGGCGATCGGCACTTCGTGGTCGATCCCGATCAGTTCGCCGACCGGTCCCCCCTGGGCGACCAGGGTCATGACGCCGTAGGCGGCACAGACCGAGAGCAGGTTCATGATCCCCGCCTTGAGTGAGATCAGGGGCGAGTGGAAGGCGACCAGCAGGAGCAGGAACGAGAGCCCGACCACCGCGGCGATGAACAGCGGCATGCGGCCGGTGATGTATTCGCTCTGGTCCTCGAGCGCCGGGGTGACGCCGCCGATGTAGGCGTTGACGCCGCTGTCTCCGAGCGCCTCGGGGACGACGACGCCGCGCAGGTGCTCGACCAGTTCGGAGGTCGCCTCGTCCTGCGGCGAGGTGGTGGGGATGACGGTGAGGAGCGCCGCGGTGCCTTCCCCGTTGAAGGTGGGCGGGGCGACGAAGTCGATGCCGTCTTCCTGCTTGAGGTCGGCGCTCAGCGTGGTGATCGCCGCTTTGCCTTCGCCGCCTTCCGGCAGTTCGGCGGCGATCACGAGCGGGCCGTTGGCGCCGGGGCCGAAGCCCTCCGTGATCAGGTCGTAGGCCTGGCGGGTCATCGTGTCCTCGGGGTCGTTGCCCGCGTCGGGAAAGCCGAGCCGCATCCCCAGCGCCGGCGCCGCCAGCGCCAGCAGGATCAGCGTCGCGACGATCGCCGCCGGCCACGGCCGCCGCTGCACCCAGTGGCTCCAGCGGGCGGCGAGGGAGCTGCCGTCTTCTTCGGGCTTGTCGAGCCGGCGCCCGAGGATCGGGAGCCGCAGTTTGTCGACCCGCGGCCCGAGGTAGGAGAGCAGCGCCGGCAGCAGCGTGATCGAAGCCAGCATCACGGTCAGCACCGCGAAGGAGGCGGAGAGCGCGACCCCGTACATGTACGGGAGGCCGGTGAGGAAGAGGCCGAGGACCGCGATGACGACGGTGCCGCCGGCGATGATCACGCTCCGGCCCGCCGTGGTCACCGCCTCGACGACGGCGTCGTGGCGATCCTTGCCCGCCTTCAGCGCCGAGCGGAAGCGGGTCAGGACCAGCAGCGCGTAGTCGATGCCCACACCGATCCCGATCAGGCCGGAGACCGCGAGGGTCCAGTCGGGGACGTCGATGACGTTGGCGAGGAGGGCGGTGAGGCCGCCGCCGGTGATCCCGATCCCGACGAGGGCGACGATCAGCGGCAGGCCGGCGGCGACCACCGAGCCGAAGGCGATCAGCAGCACGATCGCCGCGGCGAGGAAGGCGATGCCCTCTTCGTTGGAGCTTTCCTGGGCGCGGTAGATCGGATCGCCGCCGAGCTCGATCTGCAGGCTCTCGCTGCTGTTGTCTTCAGCCGCGGCGACGAGCGCTTCGCCATCCTCCTTCGGGACCTCCCAGCCGGGGATCGTCAGCGGCAGCGTCGTCGTCGCGATCGTGCCGTCGTCGGAGACCCGGATCGCCGCCCGCTTCTCGACGTGGGGGATCGCTTCGGCGGTGGCGAAGAACTTGTTCAGCCCCTGTTTCGCGGCGGCGCTGTCGGCCCCGCTCGGGTCTTTCCAGACGACGAAGATTTCCTGCCCGGAGTAGCCGCTGAACTCGCGTTCGGCGAGCTCGCTCGCTTCCTTGGACTCCGAGCCGGGGGTGTTGTAGTCGGCTTCGTACTCGCCGGCGAAGGACGAGCCGAGCGCGATCAGGACGGCCGTGGCGACGATCCAGGCGAGGACCATGCGGCCACGGCGGCGGTAGGCGATGTCGGCAAGGGCGGCGAGACGGCGGGTCATTGGCGGTCCTTTCGCGTCGAAGACTGGTTACCTAGCAGAAAGGTTTATGAGAAAAACTATTCATATCACAAAGCACCGGGTAGGATTCTTTCCCCCATGACCGACCCTTCGATCAACGGCGACCGCGCGCCCTCGACCCTCGCCTTCCTGCTCTCGCAGGTCGGCATCCACGCCTCCAGGCGCTTCGCCGAGCGGATCGCCGAGGTCGACCTGAACCCCCCGCTGTTCCGGATCCTCAACCTGATCGACGCCGCCGAAGGGCAGTCCCAGCAGGCGATCGGGGAGGGGATCCAGGTCCCGCCGAGCCGGATGGTCGCGCTCGTCGACGAGCTCGAGCAGCGTGGCCTGGTCGAGCGCCGCCCCGACCCGGGCGACCGCCGGGTGCGGGCCCTGTATCTGACCCGGAAGGGCCGCACCTCCCTGGCCCGCGGGCGTGAGATAGCCGCCGCCCACGAGGAGGAGCTGACCCGGGGGATGAACGAGGCCGACCGGGCGCGGCTGACGAAGCTGCTGCAGAAGATGGTCGACCAGCAGGCGATCGGCAAGGGCGTCCACCCGGGCCTGAGCGCGAAGGACGCCGCCGAGCCTCAGGGCGCGTAGGCGTTCGTCAGCAGCTGCGAGGCCGTCGGTTCTTCCTCGAGCAGTTCGTTGTCCGTCATCCAGCCGGCAAAGCTCTGCCAGCGGGCGCTGTCCATCCGGTGGGTGCGGGAGAGCATCGGGGTCGTGACCGGGACCCCCTTCGCCGCCGCCCTGACGTTGAGCTCGGGGTACACAGCTTTGAGCGCCTTGACGGCGGCGGCGGGGTGGGCGATCGCCGCCCGGTTGCCGCGGCTCAGCGCTGAGAGGAACTCGCGGATCATCTCGGCGTCGGCGTCGAGCCGGTCTTCGCGGGCGATCAGCACCAGCTCTTCGTAGTCCGGCACCCCGAGTTTGGTCACCGGCGTCACGACCGGGTCGAAGCCTTCCTCGCGCAGCTGGATGCCCTCGACGTTCCAGGAGCCGCCGATCGCGGCGTCGGCGTGCCCTCCTTTCAGCGCCGGGATCATCAGGTACTTGGGCCTGATGATCTTGACGTCGTCGAGGCTGAGGTTTGCGCGGGCGAGGATCGCCTGCAGGAGCCTTTCCTGGTATTCGAGGCCTTCGGTGGCGATCGTCCTGCCCTTGAGGTCGGCGATGCCGTTGATGTGCGAGCGCTGCAGCCAGATCAGCGCCGTCGTCGGGTGCGGCAGCCAGGAGCCGACCGCGACGATCGGCGTCCCCCTGGCCTGGGCGAGCGCCACTTCCGGCTGGTGGGAGACGCCGAGCTCGACCACTTTCCCGGCCACGTAGAGGACCGGCCGTTTCGGTTCAATCGGGGTGTGGACGTGGAGTTTGAGACCGACGTCGGCGAAGTAGCCCAGCCGGTCGCCCAGATAGAGGCCGGCATAGTCGGCGTTCGGCCAGCCGTCGATCGTGATTTCCAGCAGCTGCAGCCCTTCGCTCGCCGCCAGTTCGGCATCCGGGTTCGCTTCCGTTTCGGTCTGGGCCGGGGGCGGAGTCTTCTTGCTCGCCTGCCCGGTCGATTCATCCTCGCCGCAGCCGGCGACCAGAAGCGCCACGAGCACCGCGAGACAGCAAGCGAACCGGATCATCCTGATTGATAAGGATATTTGAAGTTCCGACTCGATACGAGCCGGTCTCCGGATTACCGGCCCGGCAACATCTCCGTCCTCGGGGTGCTGTTCCATTCCGGGTGGGCCGGGTTAGGTCCCTGAAATGCGAACGGCACCCTCACTCGAGGCAGTCGAGGCGGCGCAGCCGCAGGTGGAGCGGCGGCGGCTGCAGCTGGCCGACGGCGCCGCGACCACGCTCCAGGTCGCCCGCTTCGATCGCAGCGCCTACCTTCCCCGCGTCGTCGCCCTGCAGCCGTGCTCCACGGTCGCGGCGTGGTGCCGGCGCCGCGGCGCCGAGCACGCGATCGTCGGTGGCTTCTACATGCGGCCGGGCGGGCCGGCGCTCGGCGACCTCTGGATCGACGGTAAGGCGCTGGAGACCGAGCCCTTCGACGCGCCCTGGCACGAGCAGCGCGCCTGCGTCCATATATATGGGGGCGAGGTGAGGCTGGCGGCGAGGCGGGAGCTCGGCCCTGCCCCGCGCGGCGACCTCCTCCAGGCCGGGCCGATGCTGGTCGCCGGGGGACGGGCGCTGGTCCGCGACGGGTCCGACGCCGAGGGCTTCTCCGCCGGCTCCCGCCAGTTCGACTCCGACATCACCGCCGGCCGCTACCCCCGCGCCGCCCTCGGGATCGGCAAGCGGGACCTGATCGCGGTCGTCTGCGAGGGGCGGGCCGACGAAGAGGCCGGGCTGTCGATGGCGGAGCTTGCCGGGGCGATGGCCGGGCTGGGAGCGGTCACGGCGATCAACCTCGACGGCGGCGGCTCCGCCTCGCTGGTGGTCGGCGGCAAGCTCCTCAACACCCCCCGCGAGGAGCACGGGATGGAGCTGGTCGGCGGTCGCGAGGTGGCGACGGCGATCCACTTCGCGCCCCGATGAAGACGACCTTGTAGTGGCGTGCTTCGTCGGGCGGCTCGGAGAGGACCACCTCACCATCGATCTCCTCCATCCCCAGCGAGGCCAGGCAGGTGAGACCGGCGGCGCTCATCGCTTCCCGGACCTCTGAGGCCGGGCGGAACCGCTCCCTGTTGGTGACGGCCCCGACTTTGTCTCCCTCCAGACGTGCTGCGTGCACGGAAGGGGAAACTTCGCCAAGGCCGACCCAGCGCCACCGCTTCCCTTCGTACTCAACCTCCGTGGTCTCCGAGAATCCCTCTTCAAAGAGGACCTGAGAATTGACGTCGAAGAGCAAGAGCCCGCCCGGTCGCAGGTTCGCGCGCATCCCTCTGAGTGCGTCGACGAGGTCGTCCTCTCCCAGGAGGTAGTTGACCGAGTCGTTCAGCGAGAGGACCAGGTCGAAGAGGCCGAATTCGGGCAGGTCCCGCATGTCCGCGACGCTGAGGGTCACCCGGGCACCGCCCTCGGCCTCGGCGGCCCTCTCCAGCATCGCCGGCGAGAGGTCACAGCCGTGGATGGTCCAGCCGCGACGGAGCAAGGGGGGAAACGCCCGGCCCGTCCCGCAACCGACGTCGAGCGCATCACCGCGAGCGGGTAGCCCCCACTTCTCCAGCTCCGGCAGCAGTGCCCGGCCGAGCCACATCTCGTAGTCGTTGGCGTGAGTGAAGGCGTCATAGACGCCCGCAAGTGCCTCGTAGGTCAGAAAGGCCGGGTCGGGTTTCACCGGATTCGAGCCTACGCAATTAGCTGCCGGCCCGATGGCCGCAGACCCCGGGCCGGCAGGGGACCCCGATTTAGCCGCTCTTGTGGATCATGATCTTCGGGATCGCTACCCCAGCATGCTTAACCTGCATAACAGTCACCCCCTTCCCCTCGAACGGCGGGCACTTCCAAGACCCGCCTATTAGAGAAGGGGCTTATAGCCCAAGGATTCGCTGCTCCAGTCGGACACGGAATCAGCTCCAATCGAGTGCGCTTTGAAGGCATACTTAGGCAGATGAGCGGTAGCGTAGCTGTCATGGCGTGGGTGTTGCTTGGGCTGCTTTACCTGGCGTTCTACCTCGCGGTTAAGCAGAAAGAAGTACGCGCGGCCTGGGCGCGCCGAGCAGAGGGAAACGGGTGGAGTTGGAAGCTGCTTATTCCGCGCCCTGATAAGCCCTGGATGGCCTGGGCCACCTTTGGCGTGTTCGGTCTCTTGGCAGTACTTTCGTTTTACCGGGGGGCGCCCTGGCTCGCGGCCCCCAGCACCGCTCTGTGCTTGATCGGCCTCGCGCAGGGGATCTGGGCGCAGCCGCCGATGGACACCTAAAACAACCGAGATAAACCAGCCGGGCCGAAAACCATCCTGCTAGGCCTTGCTGCTCATTTGGTCTCGGTGTCCAGAAGACCGCAGGCCAGAATCCCTGTCTCCACGACATTTAACGGACCACAGTTGGTCACCTTGTAGATAAAGGTGGGAAAAACCAAGCCGAACCTAATCAAAATAGTCAGTATGGACTTTCACTGAAGAACCTGCGCAGGATTCCCGCCGCGACTCGGTACGCGGCGGTACGCGCCTCCGGTCCATCGGCCAAATCGAACCGGAGGTACATGGTGCAGCTCAACCGCCCACTTTTGTCGATCGCGATGGCGTTTATCGCGATCCTCTCTGTGTCTCTTCTTCTCATGGCGGTGTTCGGCGGGCTGTCCCTTGCCGACCCAGGGCAGCCTGAACCCGACCAGGCGCTTCCCACCTTCGAGGAAGTCCGCGACTCGATTGAATCGCCGAATCCATCGCCTCCGGCTCCGCCGACCAATCCGGAAGCCGCAGAAGACTCTGAGCTCGAGGACCTAACCCGTGGCGAGGCCCTGGACATCTTCGACGGTGTTTTCAGTCGCCAGATTGAGGCTCCGGCTGGGATCTTCGATGAATTGCAGGTAGATCGATTCCTTGCTCCCGGAGTAGCCGTCGTCGGCGGTGACAGCGAAGAAGCTGCCGCCGAAGAAACGCCCCTGCCCGCTCAGCCGCAAGAAGCCGGAGAAGAAGAACCTGGCAATCGGATCGTCCGCGACACGGCACCTGGGGCTGCAAGTGATCCCGAAGTGTCCGGAGCGACGATGCTCGACTCGACCATCCCCTTGCAGGCCGAATCGGACACCGGCGAAACCGAGCCGATCGACCTCACGCTCGAACGGGTCGACGGGATGCTGCTCCCGACCGCGCCGCTGGTCGACGTCTCTCTTCCCGGTGAGCTGCACGAAGGCATCGACCTCCCCGATTCCGGGATCCACGTCAACCTCCCTGGTACCGCCGCAGCGACCTCGCCCTCGATCCTCGGCGGGACCGTTGCCTTCTATCCCAACGTCTCCGAGGACACCGACTTCGCCGTATCCCCGGCGCCCAAGGGCTTCGAGACGCTGACGCAACTGCGTTCCCCTGAGGCGCCCACGACCGAGGAGTTCGAACTCGAATTACCCGATGGAGCAGTGCTGCGACCGTCGGGCTCGGGTGGCGCGGAAGTCACCAGAGACGGAACCCTGCTGATGAGCATCGAGGCGCCGACCGCGATCGATGCCGAGGGCGAAAGTGTCCCGGTGCGCCTCGCCGTTTCCGGGGAATCGCTGAAAGTTACGGTCGAACCGGGGAGCGCCGCCGATTTCCCGATTCTCCTCGATCCTCTGTTTCAGACCTACGAATGGGATGCAAAAGGCACCGACGCCGGCATCTGCAGCAACAGCTTCCAGACGGAAACCTCTTCTGCCTGCAATTACCGTGAAGAGTGGGGTTATGACGTCCATGAATACCCGTGGGGCGGCTTCGAACGCCATATGGAAGCGACCAACGGCATCTGGAGCTACGGGCACGGGATGCACATATGGGCCCGGCGGCAGCAGCGCACCGGTGACCACGCGACGATCCTCTACACGGTGCCGCGCTATTTCAAAGACGTGGCCCCCCCGACCAGCTACATCAAACGATTCAAGCTGTCGGATCTGACCTGGTCCGCCCTCAGTCCCTCCCCGAGTCCGTATCTCTTTGCCGGGATCTGGGACCCCTTCAAACCGGGGTGGATCAACCCCTACTACCTCCACACCAGCCAGGTCGGACATGGAACGAACGAACCTGCATACGTCTACGACTTCAAAAATGAAACGATTAACAACGGCAAAATCGAACCGAACACCAACGGCAAGGTCGCCGAGGTCAGCATCAACGCGACCGAAGACACCGCCGAAAGCTCCGCTCACGTCTACGCCGGCTACGCCCAGGTGGAGCTGGGCGACGACCTCCCGCCGCAGGCTCCGGTGCCCACGGCGCAATCGAAATGGGCTAATCAAAGCGCGCCGCCGTTGCAGTTCTCCACGGGCGACTCCGGCCTGGGGGTCTTCGCCGTCACGGCCAGCACCGAAGAAGGGCTGCCCTTCGTCACCTGGAAAGCTGCGAACGGTTGCGTAGGCGTCGGGGATTCTGCCTGCCCCCTTTCCTGGAGCTCCTCGGAAGCCAAACAGCCCCTGACCTATGACCCGAAAGTGCTCCCGACGGGGGTCAGGTACCTGAAACTCGTCGCCGAAGACCCGCTCGGCAACAAATCGGCGGGGTCCTGGGAGGAAGTCCGGATCGACCACACCGCACCTACCCTGGCGATCACCGGCCCGATCACCGAACAGGATCAGCTCGGCACCCGCCGCGCCACCTATCTGCTCAAAGCCACCGGCGCGGATGGGGTCACCGGATTGCCGCAGTCGGGGATCGCCAAAGCCGAAATCAAGCTCGACGGCAAAGCCGTGGCGATGGAAGGAAAACAGGCAGAAGAATGGTCGCCGAAATGCGCCAGCCAGAACTGTCCGCTGGCAGCCGAATGGACGCTCAGCACTGCCGGTCTTGCCGAAGGCAACCACACGGTCGAAGTGATCGCCACCGATGCCGTCGGCAACTCGACCACCAAAGCCCTGACGATCGAAACCCATACCGCGACGCCTCCGACGCTGGCGCTGAGCGACTCGATAACCGAACAGGCGAGCCTCGGTACCTCGCGCCCCCGTTACGTCCTCAAAGCCAAATCGACCGCCACGGCAGCCGGCTTCGAAATGCCGACCCTCGGGGCTCCTGCCAGCTATGCCGCCACGCTCGGGACCTACGGAGAAGGAACCAGCCGCTTCTTCGAACCGATCGACGCCGCCACCGACGGCAAAGGCAACGTCTGGATCCTCGACTCCCAGACCCGGGTCGCCAATCAGCTGCAGCAGTTCAACGAAAAAGGCGAATGGCTGCGCAGCACCGGCAGCACGGGCTACGGGAAGCTGAAAACCCCGTGGGGGGTGGCAGTCGACACCGGCGGCAACGTCTGGGTCGCCGACACCGGCAACAACCGCATCGTCGAGTTCAACGAAAAAGGCGAATTCGTCTTGACCTTCGGGGTCAACGTCAACAAAACCAAAGTCGAAGCCGCCGGCACCGAAGTCGAAAAGAACCTCTGCACCGCCGCCTCCGGCAACGTCTGCCAGCCCGCCACCGCCGGCAGCCTCGCCGGGCAGCTGAAATCCCCGAAGGGGATCGCCCTGACCTCGGGCGGCAACGTCTGGGTCGCCGACACCGGCAACAACCGGATCGAGAAGTTCGGCCCGACCGGAACCCTGATCAACAACGTCTCCGGTGAAGGAACCGAACCCGGCAAACTGAAATCACCGACGGCCATCACCGTTGCTCCGGATAACTCCATCTGGGTCGTCGACAACGGCAACAACCGGATCGAGCAGTGGAATTCCAGCCTCGCCTTCGTCCGGGCGGTCGGCACCAAAGGCACCGGCGGCGGGGAATTCCAAAACCCCACCGGCATCGAGGCCGACTCGACCGGAGCGGTCTGGGTCAGCGACTACAGCAACGGTAGGGTGCAGGAGTTCGACGAATTCGGCACCTTCATCCAGAAGTTCCTCGACGCGGCGGGCAGCTCGGGCACGCCGAGGGGACTCGCGATCGACGCCAAAGGGTCCCTCTGGATTGCTGATCAGTACCTCTCCAAGGTCTACCGGTGGTCGATTCCCGGTTTCCCTGTCAATGCGTCCTCCGCCGGCACCTCCGGCTCGGGCAACGGCCAGTTCTACGAACCAGTCGACGTCGCGGCCGACAGCTCCGGCAATTTCTGGGTGGTCGACCCCGCACAGAACCGCCTGCAGGAGTTCGACTCCACCGGAAAATGGTTACGCAACGCCGGCGCCGCTGGCAGCGGCGCCGGGAAACTGTCTCTCCCGAGGGCGGCCGCCACCGACTCGAAAGGCAACGTCTGGGTCGCCGACACCGGCAACAACCGCATCGTCGAGTTCAGCGAAAAAGGCGAATTCGTCCTCACTTTCGGGACCAACGTCAACAAAACGAAGGTCGACGCCGCCGGCACCGAAGCCGAAAAGAACCTCTGCACCGCCGCCTCCGGCAACGTCTGTCAGGCGGCCACGGTCGGCAGCCTCGCCGGGCAGCTGAAATTTCCGAAGGGGATCGCCCTGACCTCGAGCGGCAACGTCTGGGTCGCCGACACCGGCAACAGCCGGATTGAGAAGTTCGGCCCGACCGGCAACCTGATCAACCTGCTCAACGGGAACGGCACGAGCGGCGGGCTGATGAAAGAACCGGCCGGGATCGCGGTTGCCCCCGACGCCTCGATCTGGGTTGCCGACACCGGCAACAACCGGATCGAGCAGTGGAACTCGAGCTTGTCCCTGGTTCGCGTGGTCGGCAAAGAAGGAAGCGGCGGCGGCGAATTCAAAGCGCCGGTCGCGATCGAGGCCGACTCCTCGGGCAACATCTGGGTCGGTGATCAGAAAAACAACCGGGTCGAGGAGTTCGGAGAGGGCGGAAGATACCTTGGACAGTTCGGCGCCAACGGGAGCGGCAAGTTCAGCTTCTCGACCGGGGCGGGTATCGCGGTTGACGCCACCGGCAACATCTGGGTTGCCGATCCCGGCCACACCAAGGTCCAGAAATGGACCCAGGAAGTTCCGCGGTCGGAAATCACGACCACCCTCTGGCTCGACAACACCCAGCAGACCGGTCTGCGCGGTACCTGCAAGAGCGCTGGCTGCACGATAGAACCGCAGTGGACGGTTGAATCGAAAGGCCTCTCCGCAGGGAGCCACAGCGCCAAAGTGAAGACGACCGACGGCCTGGGTCGCAGCACGGAAAGCACCGTCTCCTTCCAGATCACCCCCGACACGACCAAACCCACCCTTGAAGCAGGGGGTGAACTCGTCAACGCCCCCGAGGGCTGGGTCGAACAGGAAACCTACGGCTTCAATGCCACCGCGACCGATGGGGGAGCCGGGGTGACGTCCATCGTCTTCAAGATCGACGGACAGCAGGTGGCTTCAGCTTCTCAAACGTGCCCGGACGGCGGATGCAATGAGACTCTGAGCAAACAGATCAGCATGGCCGGCTATGCCGGCGGAGCCCATCCGGCCGAAATCGTGACGACCGACGGTGCGGGCAACGCCTCTAAAAAACAGTGGACGATCAACGTCGATCCGGAAGGCCATATCTCGACCGAAGAGGCCGAAGCGACCCTCGAAGCGGCGGAAAACACCACCGAGGAAACTCCGATCGCACCAAACAATGAGCTTCTGGAGCCGGAACAGATCGAAAATGGTGACAACCCCGAACTCCGGCAGGTCGGCTCGGAAATCATAAGCACCGGTGCCCCGGACCTCACGACCATGACCACCACTCCGGCAGCTGGCTTCACCATAAACAGTCCATATGGAGAAACGACCATCGTCCCAGCAACGAGCGAAGCTACGTCGTCGACGACGATAGCTGAAGGGGTGGCAGCCGTTTCAGCCAACGTGCGAAGTGAGGTCGATGGCGTGATACGCCCCGAGTACAACGGTGTCGACACTTTTCAGGCAATTCGATCAGAAACCAGCCCAGACACCTATTCGTGGACCGTCGGTCTCGAAGAAGGTCAGGTGTTACAGCTAGTTAGCAGCGAATATGCAGAGGTTCTCTACGCAAGCGGAAAACGGGCTTTCCTAATCACGGCCGAACCAGCCCATGACGCAACCGGAGCAACGGTTCCGACTTCGCTATCCGTTAGCGGCAACGTGCTCACCCTCAAAGTCGACTTCCATTCGGGGTCGTTTGTCTACCCAATCCTTTCTGGCCAAGGCTGGGAAACCAGCTACAGCGTCCCTGTAGTGATCGAGGGTCCGGAAGATGAAGCAGAAATTCGCGAACGCGAAGAACGTGAAGACCGTGAACGAGTGGAACGTGCACGGGAAGCTCAAGGGGAAGAAGCAATACCACCGACCCAACAGGAACTAGAAGGATTTCCCGAACCCCATACCCAGGCGCAGTTCGATAGTTTTGCGCTATTTGGAGCAGAAGAGCTTTCTACTACCGCAACGCCGATGCCGGCCGGAGCGGGCAAGATTCGCACCGTACTCTATCGTAGCCAGTGTGGGCCGAACTGCAGCAAATGGAATGCAAAGCTCACCAACGCCAGTATTTGGTCAAAAACCGACGGTTCATGGTCAAAGTGGGAATCCGGAACCGAGATTCATGCCAGAATCGACCAAAATTGGAAGTACAAGGTGATCTTCCTCGGAACCATGTGGAACTGTGGCTATATAGGACAGACGGAAGTCAAGCAAAAAGAACATGAGCACCTAACCGCGTATGGTCACTTCACGATAGAAGGCTGGCTCGGCGTGCCGAAAGGCGATAAACCGGCATACGAAAAAAACTTCACCCTGTTCGCATGGGTGTATCCAAACGGATATCAGGAGAAGCACGTGAACTGGGAGTGGGGCGGCTCGACTCTCCACAAGGAATGTCCTGTCGGTGGCCCCGTGCCATGAAAATGTTGCTCGGTATGGGTGCACTTACGTGCATGTGCGGCCTTTGCTTAATTCTGAGTGGTTGTGGAGGAACCAGTCCCGAATCGCTAACCGACTGTGAAGAAGCAGAAACGGGTTATGTGCTGGTGTTGGAAAACTCCGACCTAGACTGCGAACGTGCAAGCATTATTCTCGGACTCATCGGTTCAGCCGAGCACGGGGTCCAGAAAATTAAAGACTCTGACGGGGGAGCTTGGTTGTGCGAAGGGTTTCCGGAACGACCCAATGCTGTGAAGTACATCTGCCGAAAAGGCAAGCGACACTTTTCCGTGCGTGCCCCAGGCTAGCCGTGACGTGTGGTAGGTAAAGGATGAGGAACGTGAAAACGGTAGCGGTTGCCGCGGCGGCGTTGATCGCCTTCGGGTCGTTGTGTGTGACCCAGTGCTGGGCAGCAGGCGGACCAAACCCGGTGCGGTTGGGATCCGGGTCGCTCCGGCAATACCATTGGTGGGTGAATGTGCATCGTGGTCAAACGCGAAAGGTCCCGTGTATAGATATTCGATTGGTTGACGACGCGGCAGAATCCCCCCTTGAAGACGAAATCAGCGAAACTAGCTGTCGATCAACGAGCCCGCTACCTAATGCCTTGGGGGTAGTCGATGAATTGAATAACCCCAACGTCACGGTGATCGCGATGGGGTTTCGAAGGGATGCGCGGACCGTGACTCTTGTGTTTAACGGTCGCCTGCGAAAGCGAACGCTGCCCCTCGAGCTGTTATCGCCGATGAAAGCTCACAAGGCTAAGCTTCAGCCCTTCCGGTATTTCACCTTCGCTTTTCTAGGGGATTCCTGCTTGAGCCGGTTCATAACGCATGACAGGCGCGGGCATATCCTCTTTGACGGTGGCCGGATGCACTGTCAAGCCTGATGCACATCCACGAGTGATCGAGTCGTGGGATTAATGCCATTTTGGCGAATCTTCAGTCTGACTGTTCTTGGCGTCGCCCTAAGCGTGCTCTTGGCTGGATGTCCGGACCCAAGGGAAGTTGCAGGGGTCGGGTTGTCCGGATGCCAGCGCGAGATCAGTGGTGCTTCGGCGGTTACCCGCCCGGAAACGAGCAGGCTCAGCTGCGCTGCAATTAACAATCTGGTCTCCTCGATACCGAGTAAACCGGAAAATTATCTGATTGAGGGCGACTCGCCGCACCTGAATTGGAAATGCAGGTATTACGGTACCGAGCAGGGAACGGTACTGCTTCGCTGCGAGCACGATGATCGTCATTTCAGCATCGTCAAGGGCGGGTAGATGAGCGGCGGTGTGGCTCTCATAGCGTGGGTATCACTCGGGTTGCTTTATCTCGCGTTCTATTTCCTGGTCAGGCAGAAAGAAGTACGCGCGGCTTGGGCGCGCCGAGCAGCGGTGGACGGGTGGAGCTGGAAGTTGCTCATTCCGCGCCCTGATCGGCCCTGGATGGCGTGGGCCACCTTTGGGGTATATGGCCTCTTGGCGGTACTTGGGTTTTCTCGGGGAGCGCCGTGGCTCGCGGCCCCCAGCACCGCACTGAGCCTGATCAGCCTCGCGCAGGGGATCTGGGCTCAGCCGCCGGACAACTAGCCCCGATTCGCTGAGCCCTTCGCTCTAGGCCGAGCACTCCGCATCGCTAGCCTCGGCTGCGGTGTCGGCCATGGCTAAGAGGGTGTTGATGGGGATCTACTTCTACCCTCGCGGCGGCTCGGCGCCGGCCTGTCGCTCGATCGTGCGGGCGCTGGGGGCGAACGGGCTGGAGGTGACCCTGGTCGCCGGCTCGCGCCCGGATCTTGGTGAGGCGACCTCGGCGGCGGCGTTCTATGCCGGCCTTGATGTGCGGCCGGTCGAGTTCGAGCCCGCCGGGACCGTCCCCCTGCATGGCTCCTATGAGGACCGCCCCGACGCTCCGGACCGGATCCTGGCGGCGATCGACGATCGCGAATTCGAGCGGCAGGTGGAGGCATGGACCGAGCCGTTGGTGGAGGCTGCTGCAGGCGGCGTCGACGTGCTCTACCTCCACCACCTGACGCCGCTGAACGAGGTTGCCGCGCGCTCGCTTCCGGAGGTGCCGATCGTCGGGCACGTCCACGGCACCGAGCTGCTGATGCTGGAGCGGATCGAGGAGGGCGCCCCCGCGGGCTGGGCCCACGCCGAGGTCTGGGCCGAGCGCCTGCGCCGCTGGGCCGCGGCCTGTGCCCGGATCGTCGTCAACGACAGCGGCGGCCTCGCGCGCGCCGCCGCGCTCCTCGACCTGGAGGAGGAGCGCTTCGTCTGCGTCCCCAACGGCGTCGATCCGATCTTCGAGCCCGGGCCGGTCGACCGGCGGGCGCTCTGGCGCGAGCACCTCGTCACCAGCCCCCGCGGCTCGCGCCCCGGCGGCGCCCCCGGCAGCGTCTCCTACACCGAGGGTGACCTCGACGCGCTGGAGGGCATCGTCCTGCTCTCGGTCGGCCGCTTCACCGAG
>Ga0068868_100000502_pt1 | contig 26087 bp, 21 predicted proteins | sample KBSMisM42_FD_64660 | JGI IMG/M metagenome (GOLD analysis project Ga0068868, IMG submission 64660) | Miscanthus rhizosphere microbial communities from Kellogg Biological Station, Michigan, USA - KBS Miscanthus M4-2 | ecosystem: Host-associated > Plants > Roots > Rhizosphere > Soil ...
CGCGCCCATTCGATGACGATGAACTGCAGCGTCGCGCCGGCGCCCCAGAAAAGGGTAGTGACCGCGAGCGAGATCTGCCCCAGGCGGTCCCGCCACAGGTGCACCACGCAGCGCGAGAAATCCTTGACCGTGTACCAGGGATGCGCGGGCAGCGGCTTGAGCGACACGCCGGTGCTCGGCACCTTCAGGTTGAACAGCGCCGCGATCGCGTAGACCCCGACGATGGTCGCGATGGCGGCTTCGGCCGGCGTGTCGACCGGCGTCTCGATGAACGGGAAATCGAAGTGCAGCAGCACCCCGGACACCTTGACGTGGATCAGCACGCCGCCGAGCACCGTGCCGAGGATGATCGAGGCCACGGTGAGGCCCTCGATCCAGCCGTTGGCGATCACGAGCTTGCGGTGCGGCAGGTACTCGGTGAGGATGCCGTATTTCGCCGGCGAATAAGCCGCGGCGCCCAGGCCGACGATGGCATAGGCGAGCAACGGATGGGCGCCCCAGAGCATGGTGACGCAGCCGAGGATCTTCACCGTGTTGGCGATGAACATCACCTGGCCCTTGGGCAGGCGATCGGCGAACGCGCCGACCCAGGGCGCGAGCACCACGTAGGAGACGACGAAGAAGAACTTGAGGTAGGGCGTGAGCCAGGTGGGGCTGTCGGCCTGCATCAGCAGCGCGATCGCCGCGACGAGCAGGGCATTGTCGGCGAGCGACGAGAAAAACTGCGCCGCCATGATGATGTAGAAGCCGGAATTCATCCGTCCATCAAGCCGAGACTTTTTGCCTTCCCCCTGGATTGATTGATCTTTTTGTGGCGCGGGGCTTTATAGCACAATAAGGTGAAATGCCCCGGCCGATCCGCGCTTTGATCTCGGCGAGCGCTTTCTCAAACAATTTGATGCTCGCAAGCGCCCATGCCGGCGCGGCGAAGGTCTGGGCGGTCCTCAAGGCCAACGCCTACGGCCACGGGGTGGAACGCGCCGCGGAAGCGCTCGGCGCGGCCGACGGCTTCGCCGTGCTCGACTTCGGGGAGGCCGCCCGGCTGCGCGCGCACGGCGTGCGCAAGCCGATCCTCATGCTCGAGGGCATGTTCCAGGCGCCCGATGTCCCGCTCCTCGGCCGGCACGCGCTCACGCCCGTGATCCACGACGCCGAGCAGGTGAAGATGCTGGCCGCGGCCGAGCCCGGCGCCGCGATCGACGTCTATCTCAAGGCGAACACCGGGATGAACCGTCTCGGCTTCGACGCCGCCGGCCTGCGCACCGCCTACGAAGCGCTGCGCGCCAACCCGCGGGTGCGCGGCGTCACGCTGATGACGCATTTCGCCGACGCCGACGGTCCTGGCGGGGTGGCGCAGCAGCTGTCGGCGTTCGAGCGGATGGTCGCGCCGCTCGGGCCCGCGCCGCGCTCGCTCGCCAACTCGGCCGCGCTGCTTCGCTTTTCGAAAGAGACCGCCGCCGATTGGGTCCGCCCGGGAATCATGCTCTACGGTTCCTCTCCATTTGCCGACCGCGCCGCGAGCTCGCTCGGTCTGAGGCCCGTCATGACGCTCGCCTCGGAGCTCATCTCGGTGCGGCGCCTGCAGCGCGGCGAGCGCGTAGGCTACGGGTTTTCCTACGAGGCAGCCCAGGCGATGACGATCGGCGTGGTGGCGTGCGGCTACGCCGACGGCTACCCGCGCCATGCGCCCAGCGGCACGCCGGTGCTCGTCAACGGGCAACGCGCGCGCACCGTTGGACGCGTATCGATGGACATGATCGCAATCGACGTCAGTACGCTTCCCGGAGTCGGCGTGGGCACGCCGGTCACGCTCTGGGGCGAGGGCCTGTCGGCGGACGAAGTCGGCGCCGCGGCCGGCACGCTGAGCTACGAGCTCTTCACGAAGCTGACGGCGCGGGTGCCGGTCGTGGAAGTTCCTTAATGGCAAAGCCGAAAAGCGCCTACATCTGCTCCGATTGCGGTACCAGCGCCCTGCAGTGGTTTGGGAGCTGCCCCTCCTGCGGCGCCGCCGGCACGCTTTCGGAAACGGTGGTCGAGAAGGCCGCCTCGCACCGCTATGCTGGCGCGGCGGCGGCGCCCGTCGCGCTGCACGAGATCCAGGCGCGCGAGCTCGAGCGCGTGGCGACGGGCGTCTCCGAGCTCGACCGGGCGCTCGGCGGCGGGCTGGTCGCGGGGCAGGTGGTCCTCCTCGGCGGCGACCCCGGGATCGGCAAGTCGACCCTTCTCCTGCAGACGCTGGCGGCGCTGGGGCAGGCAGTGCTTTACGTGAGCGGCGAGGAGTCCGCGGAGCAGGTGGCGCTGCGGGCGCGCCGGCTCGCGCTGGAGGTGGAGGGCGTGCGCCTCATCGCCGAGACCCAGCTCGAGCGCGTGCTCGCCGCGCTGGAAGCCTCGCGGCCTAGGGTGGCGGTCGTCGACTCCATCCAGACGCTGTGGTCCGACACGCTGCAGTCGGCGCCCGGATCGGTCGCGCAGGTGCGCGAGTGCGCTGCGCAGCTCACGCGCCACGCCAAGCGCGCCGGGATCGCGCTCTTCATGATCGGCCACGTGACCAAGGAAGGCGCGATCGCCGGGCCGCGCGTGCTCGAGCACATCGTCGACACGGTGCTTTACTTCGAAGGCGAGCTCCACTCCGCGTTCCGCCTGGTCCGCGCCGTGAAGAACCGCTTCGGCGCGGTGAACGAGCTCGGCGTGTTCGCCATGACCGACAAGGGGTTGAAGGGTGTCACGAACCCCTCGCGCCTTTTTCTTTCCAATCACGAAAAACCGGTTGCGGGTTCTTGTGTGCTCGCGACGCTCGAAGGCACGCGGCCGCTGCTGGTCGAGATCCAGGCGCTGGTCGACGCCGCGCATTCACCCAATCCGCGGCGGCTCTCGGTCGGCCTCGAGCAGAACCGCCTCGCGATGCTGCTCGCGGTGCTCCACCGCCACGGCGGCATCGCCACCTGGGAGCAGGACGTGTTCGTGAACGCCGTCGGCGGCGTGCGCATCGCCGAGCCGGCGGCCGACCTGGCCGTTTCCCTGGCGATCGTCTCTTCGTTGACGGACAAGCCTATTCAGGGAAGCGTCGCGGTGTTCGGCGAGATCGGGCTCGCCGGCGAGGTGCGTCCCGCGCCGCGCGGCCAGGAGCGGCTGAAGGAGATCGCCAAGCTCGGCTTCGCCAGGGCGCTGGTCCCGAAATCCAACGCGCCGAAGGCGAAAATCCCGGGGCTGGAAGTGCTGGCGGTCGAGCGCGTCGACCAGGCAGTCCAGCTACTGCGCAATCTTTAGCGCCAGGCTCGCCGCGCGCACGCCGCTCCTCACGGCGGCTTCGAGCGTCGGCGGGTAGTCCGGATCGGTGTAGTCGCCGGCGAGGAAGATTCCGGCGTGCGGTGTCTCCATGGACGGCGTTGGGCGTCCCGGCGTGCATGAAATGGTCGCGCGCTTTTCAGCGATGGCGCGCGTCCAGACCGGGTCACCCTTGACGAGCTCGTGGGCGGCGAGCTCGCGATGACAGGTCGCGGCGAGCTCGTCCAGGTTCATGTCCTGATGCGCGCCGCGCGCGCTGATCACGCAGGCGAGGCAGCCGCGCTCGCCCAGCAGCGCGCCGCGGTCGAACACCCACTGCACCAGTCCTTCCGACAGCCCGAGCATGGGAAACCGAAGCCGCACCCGTTCCTCGTACTGGAGATAGCAGGTGTAGATCGGCTGGTACTCGTAGTCGACGGCGACGTCGGGGAGCAGGGTCTTCAGCTGGTGCGGGCCCACGGCGACGATGACCGCGTCGAAGCCCTGGCGCAGCTCGTGCAGGTCGGTAACCTGGCTCTTCAGCCAGACCTGGCCGCCATGTTGCCGCACGAACTCGACCGCGGGCTCGGGGAAGAGCTTCGACAGATCGCAGCGCGGCAGGAGAAGGTCGCTCGCCTCGGCGTCGCCGGCGAGCGTGTCGCGCAGCACGGCGAGGAACGCACGCGCCGAGGCCTCGGCGACCGGCGTGTTGAGCGCCGACACCGCGAGCGGCTCCCACAGGAGCTTCGCGATGCGGCCGCGCTGGCCGTGCTGCTCCAGCAGCTCCGCGACGGTCGTGTCGTAGGTGAGCCGGAAGGCGCTTCGCTTCAGCGCGCCCATGAACTGCAACGCACCGAGCCGCTCGGTGAATGGGATGCCTTTCGCAAGCGCAAGCCCGGCCATGAGGCCGACCGACCCGGGAAGCCAGAGCCTGCGCAGGCTGAATCCCTGCGCGTGACGGATCTCGAATGGAATCCGCAGCAACGCCTGCGAAGGCACACCGACCGTGCGCATGAGGCGAAACAGCTCGGCATAGGCGCCGATCAGGATGTGCTGGCCGTTGTCGAGCTCCCGGCTCTGCCCGTCGGACGAGAGGCGCACCCTGCGCGCGCGTCCGCCGGGGACCGGGCCGGTCTCGAACACCGTCACCGGCACGCTCCTCGCGGCGGCGGTCACCGCCGCCGCCATGCCCGCGTAGCCCGCGCCGACGATCGCTACGCCGCGAGCCAGGTTTTCCATGCGATCCAGAACTTGCGCAGCGGCGTGAGCGAGGTGCGGCGGGAGAGGACGCGGAAGTCGTCGCGCACGATTTCATCCAGCAGCGCCTTGTAGATCGCCGCCATGATGAGCCCGGGGCGCTGTGCGCGGCGATCCACCGCAGGAAGCGCCGCGAACGCCGTGCCGTACCAGCCGCGCGCGCGCTCGTCCTGAAACCGCATCAGCGCGTTGAACTGCGGCGTCTCCCGCGCGATGAGGATGTCGGCTGCCGGCACGTCGAAGCGTTTGAGCTCGTCCATCGGCAGGTAGATGCGGTTCTTGCGCGCGTCCTCGCCCACGTCGCGGATGATGTTGGTGAGCTGGAACGCGATGCCGAGGTTGCGCGCATATTCCAGGGTGCGCGCGTCGCGGTAGCCGAAGATGCGGGCGGCGAGCAGGCCGACGACCCCGGCGACGCGATGGCAGTAGCGCTCGAGCGCGGGCCAGTCGAGGTAGCGCGTCTGGGTGAGATCCATCTCCATGCCGTCGATGATCTCGTTCAGTTGCTCCTGCGGGAGCGAGTATTCCCCGATGAAGGGCGCGAGCGCCCGCGTGACGGGGTGCTGCGGGTTGCCGCGATACAGGTTCGCCACCTCCGCGCGCCACCAGGCGAGCTTTGCCGCAGCGATCTGCATCTCGGCGGCCTCGTCGACCACGTCGTCGACCTCGCGGCAGAAGGCGTACAGCGCGGTGATCGCGCGCCGGCGCGGCGCGGGCAGGAACAGGAACGAGTAGTAGAAGCTCGATCCGCTCGCCGCGGCTTTCTTCTGGCAATACTCGTCCGGCGTCATACTGCTTTCAACAGCAGAAGAGGCCAGTCCAGCGCTTTCAATACCGGCCGGCGGCGGAACACGTCGTAGCCCGCGGCCTCGATCTTGTCGAGGATGCGAAGGCCGCCCTGGATCGTGGCACGGATCTCGAGTCCGATGCGCCCGGGCAAGGTGCGGCCGAGCGCTGCGCCCGAGAGCATCATTTCCCTCGTTCTGTCGACCTGGAACTTCATGAGACTCTGCCACGCCGCGTCGCAGCGCTGTTCCGCGAGGTGCCGCTCGCTCACGCCGTGGCGCGCCATCTCGTCCTGCGGCAGGTAGATGCGGTTGTCGCGCCGGTAATCGATCTCCACGTCCTGCCAGAAATTGACGAGCTGCAGGGCGGAGCAGACGGCGTCCGAGGCGCGCAGATCCGGCTCGGCGGTACGCTTGAAGAGATGCAGCAACAGCCGCCCCACGGGGTTGGCGGAGCGCCGGCAGTAGTCGGACACCTCGATGAAGCTGGCATAGCGCTTTTTGATTACGTCCTGGCTGAAGGCGTCGAGCAGGTCGCTGAACAGGGGCAGGGGCAGGCCATGCGCGCGAACGATTCTTGCGACGTCGCCGAACAACGCATCCCCGGTCGGTTGGCCGCGCGCGACGCGCTCGAGCTCGGCCCGGTAGCGGTTTAACTTTTCCAGCCGTATATCGGGTGAATCGGGGCCTTCGTCGGCGAAGTCGTCGGCGCTGCGCGCGAAGCGGTAGATCACTTCGACCGGCGCTCGCAATTCGGCCGGCAGAAGGAGCGAGGCGACGGGGAAGTTCTCGTAATGGCCGATCGCCATCGGCGGTTATAATACGTTGATTCTTAGGCGAAGGTGGCGCGAGGGTTGCGGGTGGAGCGGAACGCGAAGGTGGCGGCTTGAGCGCAAGCGCGAAGGTGGCGGAATTGGTAGACGCACCAGACTTAGGATCTGACGCCGCGAGGCATGAGGGTTCGAGTCCCTCCCTTCGCACCAACTAGAGTTCGGGGACATGGCGGCAAACGTGGAAAACCTGGGAACGCTGGAGCGGCGCGTCTCGATGAGGGTGCCGGTACGCGACATCGAGAAGCAGGTCGACGAGCGGCTGAAGCAGCTCGCGCGCAACGTGAAGATGCCCGGCTTCCGGCCGGGGAAAGTGCCGATGAAGATCGTGGCGCAGACCTACGGTCCGCAGGTGCGCAACGAGGTGCTCGGCGACGCGGTGCAGAAATCGTTCAGCGACGTGGTGAAGGAGGCGAACCTGCGCGTCGCCGGCTATCCGAAGATCGAGAAGAAGGACGACGCCGGCACTGACGCGCTGGAATTCAGCGCCACCTTCGAGATCTACCCCGAGGTGAAGCCGGGCGACCTCTCGGGGACCGCCTTCGAGCAGCCGAAGGTGGCGGTCGACGACGCCGCGGTCGCGCGCACCATCGAGGTGCTACGCAAGCAGCGCACGAAATTCGTCGCTGCCGACAGGCCGGCGAAGGACGGCGACCGGCTGACGGTGGACTTCAACGGCACGATCGACGGCGTGCCCTTCGACGGCGGGGCCGCGCAGGGCTTCGTCTTCGCGCTCGGCGGGGGCAGCATGCTGCCGGAGTTCGACGCGGCGGCGCGCGGCATGTCGGCCGGCGAGTCGAAGCGCTTCGGCCTGAAGTTCCCCGCCGACTATCACGGCAAGGACGTCGCGGGGAAGGACGCGCAATTCGAGATCGTCGTCAAGACCGTCGACGAGCCCAGGCTGCCCGAGATCGACGCCGAGTTCGCCAAGTCGCTCGGCGTGGTCGACGGCGACGTCGAGAAGATGCGCGGCGAGATCCGCGCCAACGTCGAGCGCGAGGTGAAAAAGCGCATCGACTCGCGGGTCAAGAACCAGGCTATGGAAGCGCTGCTCGCCTCGACGCCGCTCGAGGTGCCGAAGGCGCTGGTCGACATGGAAGCGCAGCAGCTCGTGCAGCGCGCGGCGCAGGACCTGCAGGGGCGCGGGCTGAAACCCGAGCAGCTCAACCTGAATCCGCAGCAGTTCGAGGAAGCCGCGAAGCGCCGCGTCGCGCTCGGGCTGATCATCGCCGAGCTCGCGCGCGCGGAAAATTTGCAGCCGAAGCCCGCCGAAGTGCGCGCCCTCGTCGAGCAGGAAGCGCAGTCCTACGAGAGCCCCGCCGAGGTAGTAAAATGGTTTTACATGCAGCCCCAGCGGCTCTCCGAGATGGAAGCGATGGCGCTGGAAGCCAATGTTGTTAAATGGGTTTTGTCGAAAGCGAAAGTGACAGAGAAGGACATGGCATTCGACGAGCTGATGGGAGCCAGCTCGTGAACTGGAAGAAAAGCAACAACGAGGTTTCCGACCTGGGGCTGATCCCCATGGTCATCGAGCAGTCGGGGCGGGGGGAACGCGCATACGACATCTATTCGAGGCTGTTGAAGGAAAGAGTCGTGTTCCTGGTCGGTCCGGTCACCGAGGTGACCGCCAACCTGATCGTGGCGCAGCTCCTGTTCCTGGAGTCCGAAAACCCCGACAAGGACATCTTTTTCTACATCAACTCGCCCGGCGGGTCGGTGTCGGCGGGGCTCGCCATCTACGACACCATGCAGTTCATCAAGCCCGACGTGTCGACGCTGTGTGTCGGACAGGCGGCGAGCATGGGCGCGCTCCTGCTCGCGGCCGGGGACCACGGCAAGCGCTATGCGCTGCCCAACTCGCGCGTCATGATCCACCAGCCGATGGGCGGCTTCCAGGGCCAGGCCACCGACATCGAGATCCACGCGAAGGAGATCCTCTACCTGCGCGGCCGCCTGAACGAGATCCTCGCCAAGCACACCGGCAAGCCGATCGACACCATCGGCCGGGACACGGAGCGCGACTTTTTCATGGGTGCCGAAGAAGCGGTAAAGTACGGCATCGTGGACAAGACGCTGGTCAGCCGGGAAGCCGGCTAAAAGGGCGAGAGCGCTAACGACATGTCGGAAAAGTCGTCATCGGGCGAAAAGCTGCTTTACTGCTCCTTCTGCGGCAAGAGCCAGCACGAGGTGCGGAAGCTCATCGCCGGGCCCTCGGTGTTTATCTGCGACGAGTGCATCGAGCTGTGCAACGACATCATCCGCGAGGAAACCGCCTCCGATAAGGGCGCGAAGGGCCAGAAGTCCGACCTGCCGACCCCGCGCGAGATCCGCAACATCCTCGACCAGTACGTGATCGGCCAGGACCAGGCCAAGAAGATCCTCTCGGTCGCGGTGTACAACCACTACAAGCGGCTGAAGCACCTGTCGAAGAACGACGAGGTCGAGCTCGCCAAGTCGAACATCCTGCTGATCGGCCCGACCGGCTCCGGCAAGACGCTGCTCGCCCAGACCCTGGCGCGATTGCTGAATGTCCCCTTCGTGATCGCGGATGCGACCACGCTCACCGAGGCGGGCTACGTCGGCGAGGACGTCGAGAACATCATCCAGAAGCTCTTGCAGAACTGCGACTACGACGTCGACAAGGCGAAGCGCGGCATCGTGTACATCGACGAGATCGACAAGATCTCGCGCAAGTCCGACAACCCCTCGATCACGCGTGACGTTTCGGGCGAGGGCGTGCAACAAGCCCTCCTGAAGCTGGTCGAGGGGACGATTGCCTCGGTCCCGCCGCAGGGCGGCAGGAAGCACCCGAACCAGGATTTCGTCCAGGTCGACACCACCAATATCCTGTTCATCTGCGGCGGCGCGTTCGACGGGCTGGAGAAAATCGTGCGCAACCGCACCGAGCGCACCGGCATCGGCTTCGGCGCCGAGGTGAAGAGCCCGGCCAACTCCAAGGCTACCTACGACCTCCTGAAGAGCGTCGAGCCCGAGGACCTGATCAAGTACGGGCTGATTCCGGAGTTCGTCGGCCGCCTGCCGGTGCTCGCCACCCTGGAGGAGCTCGACGAGCACGCGCTCATCCAGATCCTCACCGAGCCGAAGAACGCGCTCATCAAGCAGTACCAGCGCCTGTTCCACATGGAGGGCGTGGAGCTCGAGGTGCGCACCGGCGCCCTGGGCGCCGTGGCGAAGAAGGCGCTCGCGCGCAAGACCGGCGCGCGCGGCCTGCGCTCCATCCTGGAGCAGATCCTGCTCGACACCATGTACGAGCTTCCCACGCTCGAGAATGTCAGCAAGGTCGTGGTCGACGAGTCGATGGTCAGCGCCGACGGCAAGCCGCTGCTCATCTACTCCGAGCAACACAAGGTCGCTGGCGGGTCAGGCTAGGCCTGACACATTTCGTCACGACTTCCCTACGGATACTGCATTGCGGCAGCCGCCGCATCCGTGTAGGCTTTTATGCATTGATTTTTCGGGAAGAACCCGCAACTATCGGTCAGTGCAGGGCGCTCCCAACCCTTTGACGAGGCTAACCTAAAATGTCCGAACCCCTCCCGTCCCCGGAAATCGTCCAGTACCCGCTGCTGCCGTTGCGGGACGTGGTGGTGTTCCCCCATATGGTGATCCCGCTTTTCGTCGGCCGGCCGAAGTCCATCAAGGCGATGGAGACCGCGATGGAAGCAGGGAAATCGATCCTGCTCGTGGCGCAGAAGTCGGCGGCCAAGGACGACCCGGGCCCGGGCGACATGTACTCGATCGGCTGCGTCTCCAACATCCTGCAGATGCTGAAGCTGCCCGACGGCACGGTGAAGGTGCTGGTCGAAGGCGGCGCACGGGCAAACATCCGCGAGGTAGTCGACGTGCGCAGCCACTGGATCGCAGAGGCGGTCGCGGTGCCGCTCGACGGCACGCCGGCGCCCGAGGTCGAGGCGATGCGCCGCGCGCTGCTCTCCGCGTTCGACCAGTACGTGAAGCTGAACAAGAAGATCCCGCCCGAAATTCTCACGTCCCTGTCCGGAATCGACGAAGCAGGCAGGCTCGCGGACACGGTCGCGGCGCACCTGCCGCTCAAGCTCGAGCAGAAGCAGCAGGTGCTCGAGATGTTCGACGTCAAGGCCCGCCTCGAGCACCTGCTGTCCCAGCTCGAGACCGAGATCGACATCCTCCAGGTCGAGAAACGCATCCGCGGCCGGGTCAAGCGCCAGATGGAGAAGAGCCAGCGCGAGTACTACCTGAACGAGCAGGTGAAGGCGATCCAGAAGGAGCTCGGCGAGGGCGAAGAGGGCGCGGACCTCGAGGAGATGGAGAAGAAGATCCGCAAGGCCCACATGCACAAGGACGCGCGCAAGAAGGCCGAGGCCGAGCTGAAGAAGCTGAAGCTGATGTCGCCGATGTCGGCCGAGGCGACGGTGGTGCGCAACTACATCGAGACCCTCGTCAACCTGCCCTGGAAGAAGAAGTCGAAGATCTCGCGCGACATCCGCGCGGCGCAGGAGATCCTGGACAAGGACCACTACGGCCTGGAGAAGGTGAAGGAGCGCATCGTCGAGTACCTCGCGGTGCAGACGCGGGTCGACAAGATGAAGGCGCCGATCCTGTGTCTGGTCGGCGCCCCCGGCGTGGGCAAGACCTCGCTCGGCCAGTCGATCGCGCGGGCGACCAACCGCAAGTTCGTGCGCATGTCGCTCGGCGGCGTGCGCGACGAGGCCGAGGTCCGCGGCCACCGGCGCACCTACATCGGGTCGATGCCGGGCAAAATCCTGCAGAACATGAGCAAGGTGCAGGTCAAGAACCCGCTGTTCCTGCTCGACGAGGTCGACAAGATGGGCTCCGACTGGCGCGGCGATCCCTCGTCGGCCCTGCTCGAAGTGCTCGATCCGGAGCAGAACAACACCTTCGTCGACCACTACATCGAGGTCGAGTACGACCTTTCCGAGGTGATGTTCGTCGCCACGGCGAACACGCTCAACATTCCGCCGCCGCTCCTCGACCGGATGGAGGTGATCCGCCTCTCCGGCTACACCGAGGACGAGAAGATGAACATCGCGCTGCGCTACCTGCTGCCCAAGCAGGTCAAGGCGACCGGGCTCAAGGAGGGCGAGATCTCGGTGTCCGAGGCGGCGCTGCGCGACATCGTCCGGTACTACACGCGAGAAGCTGGTGTCAGAGCTTTGGAAAGAGAAGTCTCCAAGATCTGCCGCAAGGCGGTGAAGCAGCTCCTCACCGACAAGAAGGAGAAGACCGAAGGCGAGGCCGCCGGGAAGCCGCACCGCATCACCGTCACGCCGAAGAACCTCGACAAATACCTCGGGGTGCGGCGCTACACCTTCGGCATGGCGGAGAAGGAGAACCAGGTCGGCCAGGTCACCGGTCTCGCCTGGACCGAGGTCGGCGGCGAACTGCTCACGATCGAAGCGGTCGCCATGCCGGGCAAGGGCAAGACGATCGCCACCGGCAAGCTCGGCGACGTGATGCAGGAGTCGATCCAGGCGGCGCTCTCGGTGGTGCGGGCGCGCTCGCGCAAGCTCGGCGTGAAGGAAGACTTCTACCAGAAGAACGACATCCACATTCACCTGCCCGAGGGCGCGACGCCCAAGGACGGCCCGAGCGCCGGGATCGGCATCGCCACCGCCATGGTGTCGATGCTGTCGGGCATTCCGGTGCGCGCGGACGTCGCCATGACCGGCGAGATCACGCTGCGCGGCGAGGTGCTGCAGATCGGCGGCCTGAAGGAGAAGCTGCTCGCGGCTCACCGCGGCGGCATCAAGACCGTGATGATCCCGGAAGAGAACGTGAAGGACCTGGTCGAGATCCCGGACAACATCAAGAACAAGCTCGAGATCGTGCCGGTGAAGTGGATCGACAAGGTGCTCGAGATCGCGCTCGAGCGCCAGCCCGACCCGATGCCCGAGCACGACGAGTCCGCGTCGCTCCCGCAGAAGCCCGACGACCAGACCGGAGCAGTCACCACGCATTGAGTTCTCTCCTGGGGAGGAGGGCGTGAACAAAGCGGACCTGATCGAGCAGATTGCGCAGGCGGCTGAGATCTCCAAGTCGGCCGCCGAGCGCGCGGTCGACGCGCTCGTCGGCGCGGTGAAGACGAGCCTGCGCAAGGACGAGATGGTGACCCTGGTCGGCTTCGGCACCTTCTACGCCGGCCAGCGCCAGGCGAGGACCGGACGCAACCCGCGCACCGGCGAGGCGCTGGACATCAAGGCCGCGCGGCTTCCAAAGTTTCGCGCTGGCAAGGCCCTCAAGGACGCGATAAACTAGCGCCCCTTTTTCAAGCGCGGTCGGGGCGCTTAGCTCAGCGGTAGAGCGCCGCCCTTACAAGGCGGATGTCGTAGGTTCGACCCCTACAGCGCCCACCAAGAAAAAAGCACGATTGCGCGCCGACTGCGGCGCGCAATCGTTCGGAAAGAGCGAGAAGCACGGAGCGGTAGTTCAGTTGGTTAGAATACCGGCCTGTCACGCCGGGGGTCGCGGGTTCGAGTCCCGTCCGCTCCGCCAAGACCCTTCCAAGCAAATTCAAGATCGTCCTAGAGAAGCCGATGTTCCCCCATGACGGGGACGTCGTCGCGGCGCACCGCGGGCTGGCGCAACCCAAAGCACGTCGGCCAATGGGAGAACACGCGCTCGCCGGAGGACAGCCGTTTCGTGACGTGCGAACGGCTGACTAAAGCGCATCCTCTATACGCCGCGATGGCTTGGCGGCGTCCGCCACGCCTGCCTCCGTGACGATGTCTGCAGCACGCATAAAAACATCGGGTGGTGTTGGTGATTCTCCGCGAACGTATCTTCCTAGCATTTCAGATGAGATTGCCAACTCTCCAGCTAGGATATCGAGGCCGCCGACGATGGCGGCCGCCCGCGCGAGCGTTCTGGCTTGAAGAGACAGCATGAAGCGTGAGGACTCCTTATGTCTTCGTCTTTCCAATCTTGGCGTGTGCGCCTTGGACTCAATCGTCGCGCTGGTGCCCGCCGTAGGTGGCTGCAAAGCTGGCGACGAATGCGCCGATCAGCAGTGAGATAAAGAGCCACAGTGCTGCCGCGGCGGAAGCCTTGCGCGCCTTGTCGGCGGCCCCCCTGGCGGCGGTCTCGGCTTCCTGCTTCTTCGCCTGGATCTGGTTGAACGTGTCGTTCACTCGCTTCTCGGCTTCCTGCTGGGACATCCCGGTCCGCTGCGCGACAAGCTGGCCGGCGTAGCGCGCATCCTCCGGCGGCAGCTTTCCCATGGCGGCGGCGTTGGTGAAGATGCGGGCGACTTCCGCCGTGGCCTGCTCCGGCGAACCCGCGGCGCCGTTTTTGGCTGAACCCTTGGAGCCGCGGAAGAGCGAATCCACCATGTAGCCCATCGGGCCGCTGTCGCCGCCCGACTTGTCGGCGCTGGCAGCGCCGCCCGCCGCAGCGGCGCTGGCGGCGCCTCCGGCGACCTGGGCGCCGGCCTGGAAGCCGCCGCTTACGATCGCGCTCACCGTCGAAGTGAGCAGTGCTGCGGTGAACAGAGTGGCGACGGCCCAGGCGAGGAAGCCGTGCGCGGTATCGCGAAACACGATCTCGTCGGTCTGGAGATCGATCCATTTGGTCCGCAACCTTCCGGCGACATAGCCGCCCATGGCGGAAGCCGCGAGCTGCATGAAGGTCACCCAGACGATGGTTCCAGCACCAAGCGCTTTGCCGCTGGCACCGTCGTTTGCCCAAGGTGAAAGCGCCGAGAGCCCCAGGCCCGTGCCGAGGAGCAGCAGGATCAATGAAAGAACGGCCGCCGCGGCTGCGCCGGCGAAGATAGCCCCCCATGAGACGGCGCTGACGTTCGAACCCCTGGGCGTGGCATAGGCGGGGACATCGCGGCGAAGATCGGTTGCGGAAGTGGCGGTAGACGGCGTCATGGCTGCTCCTTAAGGGCACCGAACGGTCGCAGCAAGGGGCGTACCAAGCGATACAGACCTGTCTCGCCGAAGGCCGCACGCGATACGGGCCTGTATCGTTTGTAATAGCTGCTCTATGCCCGTCACTTTTACAGTTCCATGCAAGCGTATCGGATCATGCGCCGACCATAGCGACGTCGACTGGTTCATGTTATTAAACGGTATGCGAGGCTTGCGTCCGGGGCTTACTCCGAAGGAAAGGATCGACCGCACCGCCTACGCCCTCTTCACGCGCCACGGGATCCGCGCCGTGGGTGTGGACACCATAGTCGCGCGCTCCGGGGTGGGGAAGATGACCCTCTACCGGCATTACGCGTCAAAAGACAAGCTGGTGCTCGCGTTCTTCGCGCGTCGCTGGGAAGTTTTCTCGCGCGGCTGGCAATCCGAGGTGCAAGCGCTTGGTCTCCCGCCGCGTGAGGCACTGCTCGCGGTATTCGACGTGCTGGACAAGTGGTACCGAAGCCCGGGGTACAAAGGCTGTCCGGTAGTGAAAGCCATACTCGAATCTGCGCCATCCGAAGGTCCGGTGTATGTAGGCGCGCAGCGGTACTTCTCGTCGGTGCGGGGTTACTTGCGCAAGCTCGCCGCGGACGCCGGGGTTCGCCATCCCGACGCCGTTGCGATGCAATGGCATATCCTGGTGTGGGGCTCGATCATTGGAGCCTGCGCAAAAGAGCGCAATGCCGCTCGGCGCGCAAAGGAGGTTGCCACCGCAATCTTGGTCCAGGAAGAGGGACCGGCGAGACGCCACCGTCCGCTCCAGCGCAAGCGCCGATAGAAATAGATACGGGCCCCGACCTATAACGCAGAGTCTCGGTTGGGTCTCGGTCGGTTGTCCTTACGCAACTTCTGGTATGGCCCTTGCGTCGAAGCGCGCATCGCCAGTTGCCGGCGCTCATTCCGGGCGGTGTGTTATCTGGGGTTTCAAAGGACATAGCCATGGAAGGCAAACTCTTGAAGTTCGTGGGCGCAGTAACGCTCGGCAGCGCGGTTCTTATCTCTGGACCAGCGGTTGCCCAGCAGAGCGGTGGTACTCAATCGGCGCAGACGCAGACAGCGCAGGCAGATAACGCCAGCGGCGGGCAGTCGTCTTCAATGGAGCAACGACGAGACGACGAGAAGAAAGACTGGGGTTGGTTAGGCCTCATCGGCCTCGTCGGCCTCGCCGGGCTCCGCCGTAAACGCCACGAAGAAGATGGGCGTCGGGATACTGTCCGCGGCGCTGCCTAAAATCGGCCTAGCAAGCACGGTAAATAGGGCCGCTTGGGCGGCCCTATTTTCATTCCGCAGCACTGGACTAGGGTTCCCCCGGGTTGTTCGGCACGCCGCTCCAAGACTCAAGCCATTCTCGTTGTGAACAGACCTGTATCGATATGGCGTTGCCTACTGCGCGTATTCACCTCGAATGCAATGCGCTTCGCATGGAGGACGCCGAGTGAGTGTGACGATGCAACCGCAGGAACGCGACTTGCGGGACTCCGCCCCACTTCCCGGAGGGTTCCATGAAAGCAAGTCTATTTCTAATTAAGGGTATTCCACTGGAGCGCCAGAAGTTCACCTGGCGTGACTTGGTACAGAAACCCATCAGCAAGCTGGACGATGATGCGTACACGCGGGTGCGCATCATCCTCATGAACGGCATCGAGCACGAGGCGATGCGCTTCTCGCACGCCTGTGCGCGCATGAACGCCGTCTTGCAAAGACCCCTCGCCGAGATCCGGCGCGTCGAGCACCACCAGGCGACGCTGGTGAACTGGCTGATTGGCGCCGATCACTCGCCGCTAGAGACCACTATCGCCTACGAGCAGGTAGCGATCGACGTGACTGCCGCCGTTGCGATGCGCGAGCCCGACCCCTACCTCGCTCAGGTGTACCGCTTCGGCTTGCTCGAAGACTTCGACCATATGTACCGATATTCCGCCTTGCTTGACAGATTGGAAGGCAAGGACGCCAACAACATCCTGCAAAGCTACACCGACATCCTGCCCGGGCGTCCGACCGCGGAGGAGCACCGGGCTCCGGTGGACGATCTGCGCAAGCCCTACGACCGAAAGAAGGCGCATCCGCTGTCGAAGTTGCACGCCCTCACCATCATGGCCGGCGAGCAGCAGACGCACAACTTCTACATGAACATCGGCCCGATGTATTCGGACCCGGTGGCCCGGCAGCTCTACGCCGAGATCGCGTCGATCGAGGAGCAGCACGTCACCCAGTACGAGTCGATCATCGACCCGGAGGAGAGCTGGCTCGAGAAATGGGTTATGCACGAGGCGGCGGAGGTCTACAACTACTACGGCTGCGTCGAGCAGGAATCCAATCCGCGGATCAAGGCGATCTGGGAACGGTTCCTCGACTACGAGCTCGGACACCTGAACATGGTGATGGAACTCTTCAAGAAGCACGAGAAGCGCGATCCGGCGGAGCTGCTGCCCGAGACCCTGCCCGATCCCATCCCGTTTGACTCGCAGCGCGACTTCGTGCGCGAGACACTCGCCAACGAGGTGGACCTGCGCGCCGATGGCACCGAGATCGTGCCAAAGAGTAGGGAAAGCAAAGCCTCGAGGGAGTATCGCGATGCTGTCAACGCCGACGGCTCGCCAAGCGAAATCGTGTCCGCGGGCTACAAGTGGGCCCCGGGCTCGGAACTCAAACTGAAGGCTGCCTAAGGATTGCCATGCAACAGACCACGGAAATCGGCCTGAACCACACCGGCTTGGAGGTCGCGCCGGAAGTATCGAACCGGATGATGGAGAACATCGAGCTCACCAAGCCAACGCGCGGGGACGAGCGTGCGGCGGCCAAGCTCCGCGCCCAATACGCCGCGGAGGCGGATCCGGTGGGCTCAATGCCGGACCCGGCGCTCGCCGGGGTTGAAGCAGTGCTGATGGACAAGCTCGGCGAGCGGCTCGCCTTCGAGCGCAGCGGCACTCGCCTCTATGAAGCCCTGATGGTTAAGTGCGAGGCCGCAAAGGCCGCCATCCCGCTCAAGGACCTGCAGCACATGCGCGACGAGGAGCATACGCACTTCGCGCTGCTGGGCGCCGCGATCCAGTCGCTCGGCGGTGATCCAACCGCTCAGACGCCCTCTGCCGACGTCACCGGCGTGGAGGGTATGGGCCTGATGCAGGTGCTGACCGACCCGAAGACCACCGTCGCGCAAGCACTGCACGCGATTCTGGTGGCGGAGATGACCGACAACGCCGGCTGGGAGGAGCTTATGGAGCTCACTGCTCAGACGGGCAACGACGAGCTGCTGGAGCGCTTTGGCAAGGCGCACGACGAAGAGATCGAGCACCTCGAGAAGGTGCGCGCCTGGTACAAGGAGGAGAGTCTCAAGTGAGGGCAACTCATACAGCCGGCCTCGTTGCAGCCGCGGGACTCGCCGGCGCCGCTGCGCTCGTCAACGCCAAGACATCCCGGATCGGGCGCTTGTTTCCGGCGACCGGCCGCTTCGTCGAGGTGGATGGCGTGCGGCTGCACTATGTCGAGCAGGGCGCCGGCGCGCCGCTTGTTTTGCTTCACGGCCTGGGCAGCATGATCGAGGACTTCCGGCTAAGCGGTCTCATCGACCAGGCCGCACAGCGCTATCGCGTCATTGCTTTCGACCGTCCCGGCTATGGTTACAGCACGCGACCGCGCAATGCTCGCTGGGGACCCATCGCTCAGGCGAGCTTGGTCCGGAAGGCACTCCAGACGCTAAATGTGGAGCGTCCAGTCGTTCTCGGGCATTCCTGGGGCTGCTTGGTGGCCTCAGCCTTTGCGCTCGAATTTCCCGAGGCCGCGCGAGGCTTGGTCCTCGCGTCCGGATTGCATTTTCCGACCTTGCGGCTTGATGCGCCGATGATCGCTCCTTCGGCCATTCCGCTTCTTGGCACGCTCATGCGACGCACGCTTTCCCCGCTCGTCGGGCGGGCGCTTTGGCCAGTCTGGTTGAAACTGATCTTTGCTCCCGAGCGGGTCCCGGCCTATTTTTCACGCCACTTCCCCGCCTGGATGACGCTTCGCCCCGAGACGCTGCGCGCGGTGGCAGAGGAAAGTGCCTATACCCTACCGGCGACCCTCCGACTGGCGCCGCGCCTGCCCCGCTTGACCCTGCCCGTAGCTCTGGTCGCAGGTGCCGGGGATCGTTACGTGAGCGCTCGCGGGCATTCAGGCCGGCTCAAGTCGATGTTGCCGTCCGCGCGGCTATTTCTCTCACAGCACAGCGGCCACATGGTCCATCACTCGGACCTTCCCCTCGTTCTGCAGGCGGTGGAAATGGCTGCCGCGGACGCGCCGAGCGTCAAAGTACCTGGCGGGAAGGGGTGACGGCGGAAGGCGGAGTCCGCGAGGGCTACGACATGTTCTCTGCTCGCGCCCGGTAGGTTGAGAGGGTGCGCCTTGAAATTCTCGCGATCGAGACGTCCACAGCAGTACATCTCTTACGATTGCTCGGCGCGGTACGGCTCGCGCTCCCGGGCGAGCATGCCGTCGATCAGTCGGCGCGCCCATAGGGAGCCCGCGTCGATATTCAGGTTGCGCAGCGCCTGTCCGGGGCGAGCGTCGATTACCTGTTGCTGCGCCTCGAGGACGACGCGGTCCTCCTCGAAGATGCGGGCGTTGGCCTGCCGCAGCTGCGTCGTCAGCGTCTGGTCGCGCAGGCGGTAGTTGCGCACCAGCGACCAGAAGTACATGCAGGTCTTCGCGGTCGCCGGTGTGATGGTGTTGAGCACGCGGCCGTTCACGCCCTGGCTACGGTCGCCTTGCAGCGCGCCCGTCCCGGCGAGCGCGACGCCGACGTCGAGCACGATGGTGCACGGCGGCTCGAAGCGGATGATCTGCCAGCGGTCGACGTTGCCGGGGCGGCCGAGCTGCGTGCGCCAGAACGGCGGCGCGTCGATGTCTGCCATCCAGCGCTCGACCGTCACGCTGCGCTCGTCGTGCGTGGTTTTCGCGGGCGTCTCCGCGATGGCGCTGTGGCCGATGCTGGTCGCGTGCACGAAGGTCTCGTGCGTCAGGTCCATCAGGTTGTCGATCACCAGCCGGTAGTCGCAGTTCAGGGACAGCGTCTCGCCGTCGCCTTCCCACGCCGGGTCGTCGGCCCAGTGCCAGTCGGGCACGAGCGCCGCGTCGGCGGCGGCCGCATCGCCCGGCCACACCCACAGGAGTCGATGCTTCTCGACGATCGGGTAGGAGCGCACGCAGGCATTGTGGTTGAGCTTCTCCTGGGAGGGCATGCGGATGCAGCGGCCGGAGGCGTCGAACGCGAGGCCGTGGTAGCGGCACACCAGGCTGTCGCCCTCCAGGCGTCCGTGCGAGAGCGGCATCAACCGGTGCCAGCAGGCATCCTCGACGGCCACGGCGGTGCCGCCGCTGGTGCGCCAGAGGGCGATCTTTGCGTCGCAGACGGTGCGGCCCAGGACTTCCCCCTTCCGTAGCTCGTGCCGCCAGGCGACGGCGTACCAGGCGTTGAGAGGAAACGGGCGCTCGGCCATTCCCGCAGTCTATTGCACCGCGGATGAGCCGTAATCACCACGACCCTCGCGGCGCCAGGACATCAAGATCTGGCGTACTTGAGCCCTGGCCTATTCGGTGCGCGAGGAAACCGGCGTGCGGAACCTTCCCAGGATCGATGCAAGCTACTGGCTGGCGCTCGTCGCCGCCAGCATTTTCGGCACGAACACCGGCGATTTCGTGGCCCGCTACCTGCATCTCGGCCACCTCGCCGGTCTTCCCTACATGGCGCTCATCTTCGGCGCGATCCTGCTGGTGGCGAGACGGGCGCGGCAGGGTCACGCGCTGTATTTCTGGGCGGCAATCATCACGATGCGAACTGCCGCCACCAATGTCGCCGATGCCTTCCACGACTTTCACGTTCCCTATAGCATCTCCGTTGCCGTAGTCCTGGTGCTCTTCGCCGCCAGCGTGCTTCTCTATAGACGGGTTTCAGCAAGCACGGGCGGGCAGGGAGCGGTTCGCGTCGACTCCGCCTACTGGATATGCATGATGCTGGCCGGCATCCTCGGCACGATCGGGGGAGACTTCGCCTCGTTCAGGCTGGGCCTGACGCCGTTGGGAGCGGCCTGCGTGTTCGCCACCCTGATCGCGGCGTCGCTTTGGTGGTTCGGCAAGACGGCTGTCTTGCTCGATCCGGTCCCCTACTGGGCAACCGTTGCTCTGATCCGAACTGGAGGAACGGCAGCGGGAGACGCTCTTGCCGATGTGTTTGGGCTTGCGCTCAGCACCGCGCTTACCGGCTTCGTCTTCGTCGGGCTGGTCCTCTATTTCTACGCCTTCCAGTCGACCGGCAAGGCGCAGCCGCGCGCCGCGCCGACCTGAGCGCTTCGAACTTTTTCTGACAGACAACCTCGAGCATGGACGGCTATCTTTGTCCCACACACATACAAAGTGGGAGGAGAGGCGGTGATGCGAGTGCTCGTCGTCGACGACAACATGGACACCGCGGAGTCGATGGCCTTGCTCGTGCGGGGACTCGGGCACGAAGTCAACTTCGCGATTTCCGGCCGCACGGCGCTGGAAACGGCTCGTGCATTCCGGCCCAACATCGTGTTTCTGGATCTGGGGCTGCCCGATGTCGACGGTTGCGAGCTCGCAAGCCAGCTGAGAGGCGACGCCCAATCTTCAGGCACGAGGATCATCGCGGTCACCGGCAGCGGGCGCCTCGATGACCGGGAACGGGCGCTGCAGTCCGGTTGCGACGACTACGTCGTGAAGCCGCTCGACATGGAGTTCTTGACCAGCCTCCTCGGCAATCGACTTGTGTAGAAGCCCGACCCAAATACCGCAGGTCCCCAGGAACCCCTCCTTTCGAGGGTCGGTCTCACTAGCGAGTAGAGGAGATCGAGATGAAAGCTTCACGAAGGATGATGCTCAAGAACGCCGCCATCGTCGCCGGGCTGGCCGCGGCGCCATGGGCGGCGCGGCCGGCCGTTGCGCAGCAGAAGGCGACGAAGCAGGCGATGCAGTACCAGGAGCAGCCGAAGGACGGCCAGAAATGCTCTGACTGCCTGCAGTTCGTCCCCGGCCAGCAGGGCGCGAACGGAGCATGCAAGGTGGTCGAAGGGCCGATCAGCCCGAACGGCTGGTGCGCCGCGTTTGTGAAGAAAGGCTAAGTCGGGACGCGCCCTTGGGGCGCGAGAAATATGCCCTTGCGGCGACCCTCGTTTGGGAGAAATCCCTATACGGGACAAATAATTACGCCGTAGCTGAGCGGCCTGCTGATAAGGTGCCCGCGCGGAGGGAAGCGGCGTGGGGGCCATGGGGACCGAAGCCTGTGCAAGCGGAGCGGCGGTGGGCGTCGCTGATCTTTTGCGTCTGCAAACCGCGGTCCTCTGGCATCGCGATTTCGCGCAAGCGGCTGCCGCGCTCGCCACGGCACTTTGCGATCGGCTGCGCTGCGATCGCGTAGCTCTTGGCTGGATCCGCGCCGATTGCAGCGCGGTCGTCGCGCTTTCGCACGCCGCGGATTTCGACCCGCGGCAAGCGGCGTCGGAGCGAATCGCCGCCGCGATGGACGAAGCGCTCGGGCAGGCGAGCACCGTCGTCGTGCCGCAGCGCGAAGCCGCTGCACCGCAGGTGGCGCTCGCGCATCTCGAGCTCGCCGGCGCCGATACGCGCGCGGTGTGCACGGTGCTGCTCGTGGACGCTGCCAAGCCCGTTGGCGCGCTGACTTTCGAGCGTGCCTCGGTCCCGTTCACGCCGGAGGAGGTGGCGCTATGCGAGGACGCAGCCGCGCTCGCCGCGCCCATCCTGTCGCTCAAGCGCCGCGCCGAGCGCGGCTGGGCCGCCTCGACCGGCGACGCGGTGCGCGCCCTCTGGGAGAAGCTCGCCTCCGCTGAAGGACGGCGCGCGAGGCTGTGGCTCGCGGCATGCGGGCTGGCCGCGGCAGCGTTGCTCTTCGTGCCGGTTCCCTACTACGTCGCCGCGCCCGCGCGGCTCGAGGGATCCGTGCAGCGTGTGGTCGTGGCTCCGGTGGACGGCTTTCTCGAGCAGGTCAATGTGCGCCCGGGCGACTCGGTGAAGTCGGGGCAGCTCCTCGCCGAGCTCGCCACCCAGGACCTGCAGGCCGAGCGCATGAGGCGGCGCAGCGAGCTCGCACAACACGAGAATGTCTACAGGGCGGCCCTGGCGCGCGCCGACCGCACCCAGCTCGTCATCAACCAGGCGCGCGCCGCCGAGGCGCAGGCCCAGCTCTCGCTCGTCGAGAACCAGCTCCAGCGCGCCCAGCTTCGGGCGCCGTTCGACGGCATCGTGATCAAGGGCGACCTGCCGCAGCAGCTCGGCGCGCCGGTTCAGCGCGGCGAAGTGCTCCTCACGCTGGCGCCCGACGACCGCTACCGCCTGATCGTCGAGGTCGACGAGCGCGATGTGGCGCTGGTCGACGCAGGGCTTCACGGCAGGCTGGTGCTCACGGCAGAGCCGAATGCGGTGTTCGACTTCAGCGTGGTGCGGCTGCTGCCGGTTGCGGTCGCCGCCGACGGACGCAACTTCTTCGAAGCCGAAGGTGCGCTGGAAGCGGCCGGCAAGACGCTGCGCCCCGGGATGCGCGGCGTGGCGAAGATCGCCGCGGGTCGGCGCCCGGCCGCCTGGATCGCCACGCATCGGCTCTTCGACTGGCTGCGCCTGACGGCGTGGTCGCTGGGAGCCTAGCGTGCAAACGTCCCTCTTCAGCCCGCTGTGGCACCGGGTGAGCGACCTGCGGCCGCGCCTGCGGGGCGGCGTGCGCGTCCAGCGCCAGCGCTACCGCGACGAGACCTGGTACCTCCTTGCCGATGAGGCGAGCGGTAAGCAGCACCGCATCAACGCGGCCGCCTACGAGTTCATCGGCCGCTTCGACGGCCAGGCCTCGGTGAACGAGCTCTGGAGCCTGCTGCTCGAGCGTTTCGGCGAAGCCGCTCCCGATCAGGACGAAATCGTGCGCACGCTGCAGCGCCTGGCGGAAGCGGAGCTGGTACAGCTTCCGGGCGCCAACATCGGCGGGCTCTTTCGGCGCAGCGCCGAGCGCGCGCGCCGGCGCCGGCCGCTCGTCAACCCGCTCGCGTTCTCGCTGCCGCTCTTCGATCCGTCTGCGCTCCTCGCCAGGATCGAGCCATACGCGCTGCGCATTTTCCATCCTGCGGTGGGTATAGCTTTCGCCGCCCTCGTAATCGCCGCGGCGTTCGCGGCCGCGTTGAACTGGGACGCGCTGCGCTCGCACGCCGCTACTTATCTCGCGAGCGGCTACTACCTTGCGCTCATCTGGGCGAGCTACCCGGTGGTGAAGCTCCTGCATGAGCTGGCGCACGCGCTCGCCGTGCGGCGCTGGGGCGGTCAGGTCCACGAATTCGGCGTGACGTTCCTCTTCTTCACCCCGGCACCCTACATGGATGCCTCCGCGGCGGTGGCGTTCCGCAGCCGCTGGCGGCGCGCCGCCGTGAGCCTCTCAGGCATAGGAGTCGAGCTTGCCATCGGTTCGGCTGCGCTGCTTGCATGGCTCGCGCTCGAGCAAAGCACGGTGAGCGACGTCGCCTTCGTGCTCCTCGCCGTGTGCCTCGGCTCCTCGCTCCTCTTCAACGCCAACCCGCTGCTGCGCTTCGACGGCTACCACGCGCTGTGCGACCTCATCGATGCGCCCAATCTCGCCGTGCGCAGCCAGGCGTACTGGCTGCACCTCGGATGCCGGCTTCTCGGCGGCGACGCCTCGGCGCAGCCCGCGCACGGCCGGGGTGAGCTCAAATGGCTGATCGCCTACGCGCCGGTCTCCTGGTGCTATCGCTTCGGCCTGTCCCTTGCGCTCGTGCTATGGGTAGGTGAGAAGTCGGCGCTGCTCGGCTGGTTTGCGGCGGCGGCGCTCGCCTTTTTCGTCGTGCTGCGCCCGGCGTGGCTCACGGCCCGCACGCTGTGGCACGCCGTTCCGGCCGGAAAACCCCGTCGGCGCGCCGCCTGGGGCGCGGCGTTGATCGGCGGGCTCAGCGCGGGCGCGCTGCTCGCGCTTCCGGTCCCCAGCACCGTCCTCGTCCAGGGCGTCGTCTGGCCGGCGGACCAGGCGCACGTGCGCGCCGAGGCCGAAGGCTTCGTGGCCGAGGTGCTCGCCAGCGACGGCCAGCGCGTCGAGGCGGGGACCCCGCTCGTCGTGCTCGTGGAGCCGGCGCTGCTCGCTGAACGCGACATGCTGCGCGCGCGGCTGCTCGGCTTGAGCGCACGCCAATACGACGCGATCCTCCGGGAGCCGGCGCAGGCGCGCAACGTCATCGAGGACCTCGAGCGCACTCGCGCCGAGCTCGAGCGTGCCGAGCAGCGCATCGCGCAGTGGACGGTGCGCAGCAAGGCGGCGGGGCGGCTCGTGCTTCTGCGGGAGGACGATCTTCCGGGAAGCTTCGTTCATAAAGGCGCGACACTCGGCTACGTGCTCGAGGCGGCGCCGCCGCTCGTGCGCGTGGCGGTGCCCCAGGAGCACGCTGCGCTGCTGCGCGGTCGCACGCGGCAGGTCGAAGTCCGCCTCGCCGACGACACCGCGGTACGGCCGGCGCGGCTCGCGCGCGAGGTCCCGGCGTCGACCCGCGTCCTGCCCAGCGCCGCGCTTGGCGCGCCTTCGGGCGGACCGCACGCCGTCGATCCGACGGACAAGGAGGGCACCCGCGTGCTCGATCCGCTGTTCCTCTTCGACGTCGCACTGCGCGAGAGCGCTCTGCAGCGCCTCGGCGAGCGCGCCTGGGTGCGCTTCGATCTGGGCTTCGAGCCCCTTGCGATGCAATGGCAGCGCCGGATCAAGCAGGCGCTCCTTAAACATTTCAACCCCTCGAGCTGATGCGCGCCGCCCAACTGCCCATGCCCGGCGCCCTCTGGGGGCGCTACCCGGAACGCCGCGAGCGCAGCCACGCGGCACCGTTGGCCATGCCGACGGCGCGCCGCTACGGCACGTTCGTGCGCAACGTACAAGGGATGGATCTGCGGGCGCTCAGCGACGCGGAACTCGCGGCGCGCGTCACCGAAGTTCGGCGGCGTCTCGCGCAGGAGGGTCTCGCCGAGCCGGCGATGGCGCTTGCGTTCGCGATCGTCGGCGAGCTCGCGGCGCGAGAGCTCGGCGTGCGGCTCCACGCCGTCCAGCTCCATGCCGCCCGCGCGATGCTCGACGAGCGGCTGGCGGAGATGGCCACGGGGGAGGGCAAGACGCTCGCGGCGGCGCTCGCGGCGGCCGTGGCGGCGCTGGCGCGCGTGCCGGTGCACGTCATCACCGTAAACGACTACCTGGCTCGCCGCGACGGCGAGCACCTGCGGCCGCTCTACGCGCGCCTGGGCCTCGCCACCGGCATCGTCACGCAGGAGATGGACGCCGCCTCGCGTCGTGCGGCCTACGCCTGCCAGATCACCTACTGCACGGCGAAAGAGCTGGTGTTCGACTATCTGCGCGACTCGATGGCCCGCGGCCGCGACGCCGGAACCCTGCAGGAGCGTATCGATGCGCTCGTGGCCCCGCGGACGGTGCTGCGCGGCCTGTGCATGGCGATCATCGACGAAGCCGACAGCGTGCTGCTGGACGAGGCTCGCGTGCCATTCATCCTGTCGCGGGCCGGGGCTAGGCAGCGCCGACCCGAGCATTTCGAACGTTCGCTCGACGTGGCCGGGCAGCTCGTCGAGGGGCGCGACTTCCGGCTCGATCACGTGCTTCGAACCGCCGAGCTCACGGCCTCGGGGAGACAAGCCGTTGAAGCTGCAGCGCAGCAAGCCGACCGGCTGTGGTCGGTGCCGCGCTATCGCGACGAGGCAGTGAGCCTCGCGCTGTGCGCGCTGCACCTCTATCACCGAGACCGCGATTACCTCGTGCGCGACGGGTGCGTGGCGCTCATCGATGCCACGACCGGACGCACCGCCCCGGGGCGCGCATGGTCGCGCGGGCTGCACCAGATGATCGAGCTCAAGGAAGGCTGCCGTCCCGGCCGGGAGCTCGAAACCGCGGCCGAGCTGACCTACCAGCGATTCTTTTCGCGCTACCTTCGGGTTTGCGGCATGAGCGGCACGCTCTCGGAGGGGCGCAGGGAGCT
>Ga0068868_100000507_pt1 | contig 26025 bp, 23 predicted proteins | sample KBSMisM42_FD_64660 | JGI IMG/M metagenome (GOLD analysis project Ga0068868, IMG submission 64660) | Miscanthus rhizosphere microbial communities from Kellogg Biological Station, Michigan, USA - KBS Miscanthus M4-2 | ecosystem: Host-associated > Plants > Roots > Rhizosphere > Soil ...
GAGCGTGCGGGTCTTGATGCGCGGCGGCGGCGCCGTCGGATCTATCGTCCATGGTCGCACTCTAACGCGCCGGACGGCGCGCAAGCTAATGTAAGCGAAGCGAGCGATCGCGGTTTCGGAGGTCATGTGCGCAAGTTCGATCTGATCGTGCTCGGCGGCGGCAGTGGCGGTCTCGCGACCGCGCAGCGGGCGGCGGAATACGGCGCGCGCGTCGCGCTGCTGGAGCCCGGGCGGCTCGGCGGCACGTGCGTGAACGTCGGGTGCGTGCCGAAAAAAGTCATGTGGAACGCTGCCGAGCTCGCCGGCGCCCTCGAGCATGCGAGCGAGTATGGCTTCGACGTGCGCGTCGCGGGCCATGACTGGGCCCGGCTCAAGGCCGGCCGCGACGCATACGTGCAGCGCTTGAACGGCATCTATCAGCGCAATCTGGACCGCAAAGCGATCGTGACGATCCACTCGGCGGGTCGCTTCAGCGGCCCGCGCGAGATCGTCGACGCGAACGGCGAGACTTACGCGGCCGAGCACGTCGTGATCGCGACGGGCGGTCATCCGTTCGTGCCGCCGCTGCCGGGCGCCGAGCTCGGAATCACGTCCGACGGGTTCTTCGAGCTCGAGCATCGGCCGCGTCGAGTCGCAATCGTCGGCAGCGGCTACATCGCCATCGAGCTCGGCGGCGTGTTCAACGCGCTCGGCTCGGAGACCGTGCTGTTCGTGCGCGGCGAGCGACTGGTGCGCGGGTTCGATTCGCTGCTCGGAGAGCAGCTAGCGAAGCAGATGCGCGCCGCAGGCATCGAGATCGTGACCCACGGATTGCCGAGGGCCGTGCGCGGCGCGCCGGGCGATCTCACGGTCGAATTGCCGGACGGGCGGAGCTTCTCCGGTTTCGAGACGCTGCTTTGGGCCATCGGCCGCATCCCGCGCACCGCCGCGCTCGGCCTCGAGCGTGCGGGCGTCGAGATCGACGCCGCGGCCGCGGTCGTCGTCGACGCGTTCCAGAACACGAGCGCCGAGCGCATCTACGCGATCGGCGACGTCACGGGCCGCGCGCTGCTGACTCCCGTCGCGATCGCGGCCGGACGCCGACTCGCGGATCGCGTGTTCGGTGGCCAGGCCGACCGCCGCTTGAGCTACGACTTGCTGCCGACCGTCGTGTTCTCGCATCCGCCGATCGGCACGGTCGGCCTATCCGAGGCGGCTGCGCGCGAGCGCTTCGACGGCGAGCAGATCAAGGTCTATCAGACCGAGTTCGTGCCGATGTACTACGCGCTTGGCGACCTGAAGCCGCAGACCGCGATGAAGCTCGTGACCGTCGGTGCCGACGAGAAGATCGTGGGCTGTCACGTGATCGGGCCGGGCGCGGACGAGATGATCCAAGGCTTCGCCGTCGCGCTCACGATGGGCGCCCGCAAGCGCGACTTCGACGACACGCTCGCGATCCACCCGACCAGCGCCGAAGAGATGGTCACGATGCGCTGACCCTCGAGCCCGGCGCCTCAGCCGACGATCACGATGATCGCGGGTATGAGCCGCAGCGACGTCGCTTCGACCAGCGGATAGCTCGGGAAGTGCTCGTTGTAAACCGCGGTGAGCCGGTTGTCGTCGACCTGTGCGACGGCATCCGCAATCGCGCTTCGCTCGCACGCGGCGAACGCGTGCATGAAGGCGAACTCTCCCGTGTCGTCGCACACCTCCTGCGCGGCCCGGTCGATGCGCGCATAGAGCAGATGTGCGCCGCGGCTCGTCGCAAGCTGCGACGCGTGATAGCGGACACTCACGCTGTTCGTCTCCGCCGCGATGGCGTTCGGCGATGCCGCGGTCGTGGCGCGCGCGGTACCTGCGACGCCGACCGCCGCCAAGAATAGTCCGGCTGCGCGTGCTGCGGTGCTCATGATGTCTCTCCTCGAAAACGTCGGTGGTTCGTGCAGGTACGACGATCCGCTTCTGAGCTGACCGTGCGCTGACCCGGCGCTGACGCGGCCCTGACACGAGCGAACGCGCCGGCGCGTTGCCGTGTGGACGAGCGCAGACGCAAGAGTCGAGACTTGGGGTCAGTGCGCGAGCTGCTGCAGGATCGGCCGCGTGTCGGGCCGTACGCCGCGCCAGATGAAGAACGACTCGGCGGCTTGCTCGACCAGCATTCCCCAGCCTTGCAGCGCGCGCGCGGCGCCATTCGCGCGCGCCCACGCGACGAACGGCGTGTCGTGCATGCTGTAAACGAGGTCGTACGCGATGCTCTCCGGACCGACGATCGAGCCCGGGAACGGCGGCGGCTCGCCCTTCAGCCCGGCCGAGGTCGCATTGAGCAGCAGGTCGAATGGCGCGCCCTTCGCAAGATCTTCGAACGCCACGGTGCTGACGCCGGCCGGCGATTTGAACTGCGCGACGAGAGCGTCCGCCCGCGCCTTCGTGCGGTTGGCGATCACGAGCTCCGCGGGTCGGGACGCGAGCAGCGGGCCGACGATTCCGCGAGCCGCGCCGCCCGCGCCGAGCACCAGCATGCGGCGGCCGGTGAGCGTCACATGCTGATTCGTCGTGAGGTCGCGAATCAGGCCGACGCCGTCGGTGTTGTCGCCGCGCAGCCTGCCGGCGGCGAAGCTGATCGTGTTGACTGCGCCGGCCGCGCTCGCGGCCTCGCTGCGCTCGTGGACGAGCGCGAACGCGGCTTCTTTGTGCGGCACGGTCACGTTCACGCCCTTGCCACCTGCGGCGGCGAAACCGCGCACCGCCGTCTCGAAGTCCTTGGGCTCCGCGTCGATCAGCTCGTAGGTGAGCTTCTGCCGCGTCTGACGCGCGAACAGCGTGTGGATCAGCGGCGAGCGGCTGTGGTCGATCGGATGCCCGATCACCGCATAACGATCGAGCGGCGAATCATTCTTGGCCATCTTCGCGACTTTCCGAGCTTAAGATTCGGGGCGGACTTCGGTACCTTTATCACGGGCCGCCATGGGAAGTGAACTACGCTCATGCCAGACGCGAACGTTCGCCGTTGTACTTGGAGCGAGGGGATCGATCCGCTGTACCAGAGCTACCACGACACCGAGTGGGGCGTGCCGGTTCGGGACGACCTCAAGCACTTCGAGTTCCTGCTGCTCGAAGGCGCGCAGGCGGGCTTGAGCTGGTGGACGATTCTGCGCAAGCGCGAGAACTATCGGCGCGCGTTCGCGGGTTTCGATCCGACCAAGGTTGCACGATTCGACGCTCGCGCGGTCACGCGGCTCATGCAGGATGCCGGTATCGTCCGCAACCGTCAGAAGATCGAAGCGGCCGTCGCCAATGCGCGGCGCTTCCTCGAGATCCAAGAGGAGTTTGGTAGCTTCGACGCGTACGTCTGGCCGTTCGTCGGGGGCGCGCCGATCATGAACCGCTGGCGCGTGCAGAGCGAGATCCCCGCGACGACGCCGGAGTCCGACGCGCTCAGCAAGGATCTGAAGAACCGCGGGTTCAAGTTCGTCGGCTCGACGATCATCTATGCGCACATGCAGGCGACCGGGCTCGTCAACGACCATCTGCTGAGCTGTTTCGTGCGCGCGCGCAAGGGGCCGCGCGGGCGCGGCGTCAAGGCGACGAGACGTCGAGGATCGTGAGCGAGTAGAGGCCGCGCGGCGTCGCGTGCGAGACGGCGCCGAGGTAACGCATGCCGGGCGCGAGCTGCGCCCACGAAAGCCCAAGGTCGGCGCGGTCGCCCGCGTTCACGCTGCCCGGCCCGGTCACCGCGAGGTTGCCGACGGTGTCGTCGATACCGAACGACCAGACGAACAACGAGTAGTTCGCGCCCGGGCCGCCCGCGACCTGATCCGTTTCGAAGCCGTGCACCGCGACGATGTACATGCCGGGCGTCGGCGTCGCGACGTCGATCTTTTCGTTCGACGTGAACGCGCCGCTCTGACCGACCTGATGGCAGCTGTTGGTCGTGCCGTCCGGGCAGAAGAAGAGATAGAGATCGAGGTCGTCGTTGCCGTCGGTGTACTCGTCGAACAACGCGATGCGCAGATAGAGTTGGCCCGGCGGCACCGTGATGCCTTGAACCGCGATGCCGGGCCCATTCGGAAAATTGAAGTTGTTGGTTGGGTCGTCGTCGACGTGCCCCGGGAGCACGTGACCCGACGCATCCGTCAGCGGCGCGCGCAAGCCGTGCGCGCGCGCGGTGTACGGCCCGCCGTAGCCGAAAGCGACCGGTAGCGTCGCGGTGCCGCTCGCGCCAGAGAGCCGAAGCTCCGGCGGGGCGCGCAGCACGACCGGCTGCACGGCGATAGGGCTCACGACAGTGTGCTTGCCGTCGCTCCAGGTGAGCTGGCCGAAGTCCCAGAGATCGAACGCGGTGCTGGTGCTCGTGAAGCGCAGCGAGAACTCGGCGCTTTCGCCCGTGCCGAGCACGAGCGTCGCGGGCTCGACCGAGATCACGACATCTTGCGGCGCGGCGATCGACGCGCTGTAGCTCGAAGGCGGGCCGAGATTCGTTACCCGCCGCTTCACGACGTCGCCCGTGATGAGCTCTGCGAGCGCGACCGACGGCAGATTCAGCGCCGTCGCCGCGCTCGACAGCCCCGCGGCCGCGTACCCGGCGCATTCCGCTTGCGCAAAGGGCGGCGAGAGTGTGCCGCATAGATATGCGGCGTGATCGCGGAACTCGTTCGTATAGACGAGGCCGGGGTCGACAGCGCGGTTCGGGCTGATGTGCCCGGAGCCGCGTTCGAGCGGATTCGTCGCTGTGCCGTCCGGGTGTGTGACTTGCTGGTAGGCAGAGGTGATCAGCGCCGACTTCAACTGCGCCGGCGACCAATCGGGATGCGCCTCTTTGAGTAGCGCCGCGACACCCGTGACCTCCGGCGTCGCTTGCGACGTTCCCGAGTAGTAGGTGTAGCGCTCGCCTTGCACGCCGTTCGCGGGCGTCGGCGTCGTCCCAGCCAAAATGTCGATGCCCGGCGCCGTGACGTCGGGCTTCAAGAAGTTCGCGTCGGTCAGCGCCGGCCCGCGGGAGGAAAAGTCTGCGAGGATGTTGCCCGTCGTCGTGATCGGCACAAACAAGCCCTTCGCAAGCTTCACGGTCACCTGCTGCGTGCCCGAGAGCGCGGTCAGGAGGCGCTTGCCGTCGTCGGCGCCGATCATCACCGCGGGAATGTGCACGCTGCCCGCGTCGCCGTTCATCACGATCGGCTCGCCGGCGGCGTCGTTGTAGACGACCACGCCCACCGCGCCCGCGTTCTCGGCGTTCTTGATCTTCACCTGGAACTCGCAGCCGCCGCGCTCGACGAGCACGATGCGGCCCGTGACGCGCGTTGCGTTCGTGAGCGCAGAGCACGCGTCACGCGGGCTGCCCGTGCTGCTCGAGGTCGGCGTGGAGTCGACCGCTGCGATCAGCGGCGCCTCGATCGGCGACTTCACCGTGATCGCCGGCGTGAAGCTCGCCTCGCGGATCTCGATGTTGCCGACGAGGCTAGTAGGCGCCGTGATCGAAATCGCGTCGCTGAACGCCGTGCCGGTCTGGCTCGACGCCGCGACGGTCATCACCCAAGGCGCGCTGCTCGGCGACGTGATCGTGCCGTAGTTCGGGCCGTCGTTGCCGCCCGCGACGACTGCGAGCACGCCGGCGTCGAACGCGTTCAGGAGCGCGAGGCCGTCGGGCTCGGTGATGTCGTTCTGATTGCTGCCGAGAGAGTAGTTGATGATGTCGACGCCGTCCGCGACTGCATCGTCGACCGCGCGTGCGAGGTCCGACGTCGCGCAGGTCGGCGTGATTTGGTCCGGCTCTACCCAACACGCTTTGTAGATTGCGACGCGCGCGCGCGGGGCGAGGCCCTGGACCTTCGCGACCTTCGTGCCGAACAGGAACGCGTCGACCGAGTTGCCCGCGATCGTCGTCGCGACATGAGTGCCGTGCCCCGCCGCGTCGCGCGGCGAGCGAAACTCGTGCGGGTCGAGCTTGTGCCGGGTCAGGAATCCGTCGACGTAGTACCGCGCGCCGACGACCTTGTTGTTGCAGTACTTCGCCTCGAAGCCAGGGCCGGCTTGGCATGCGCCGCTGAACCCGAGCGGCGGCGTGTACGCCGTTTGCTGCACCGGATGGCGCCGGTAGGTACTGCAGAGCATCAAGCCGAGGAATGAATTCTTGGCCCAGTCGCCGCGGCAGCCGTGCGGGACCACGTCGACCGTGTCGAGCAGGGACGGATGGTTCGGAGCGACGCCGCTATCGACGATGCCGACGACGATGTTCTCGCCGAGCAGCTTCAGTCCGGCGTGCAGCCCGCCGCTCGGGCTCTCTAGACCGAGAAACGTCGAGCTGTTGTTCGTGTCGAGATGTTGGTCCGTATCGAGCCAGACGCGCGCGACCTCAGGGTTCTGCGCTAGCCGCGATGCCTCGGCCGCGGTGAGCTTCGCCGCGAAGCCGTTCAGCGCGTACCGGTAGCTGTAGAGTTTCGCCGACGGTGCGCCCACGTCGGCTAGCAGCCGGTCGTGGGTTTGCTCGAGCCGCTGCGCGAACGCGGCGCGCGCCGCGCGCTGCATGCTCGTGCTCTGCGTCGCGGGCCTGCCGGCCGAGTAGATCGACGCGTTGCCGTAGCTCGCCGCGCCGGGGTCTTTGAGCTTCACGATGTACACCGACGCAGAGCCGCTCTTCACCGGGCGCGCCGGTGCGGCGAGCTTCACGGGCGTCGTGATGGCCACGGCCGTCACCGTCGGCACGGCGGGCTGCGTCGGCTGCGCGCCCGGCGCCGTGATGCCGGCGCAAGACAGAACGACTAGGCCGGCGGCCGCTCGGCGGAGGCTAATCATTTTTCTATTTCGGCCCAGGGCGTTGGCGTGATTATGTGGAAACGTTATCACAGGTCCCGGGACGGGTGCGTGAACGGCGGGGAAATGCCTAGCCGCGCTGCGGTGCAACGCGACGCGATCAGGCCGGGCGCAGGATTTTCCCGGTCCGGCCGTCTTTGATGACCGTTGGCTTTGCGAGCCCGCCGAGCGCGCCCGCGAGCACGTAGTCGACTTCGAGGCCGAGCTCGCGCCGCAGCACGCGCAGGTCGCGCAGCGGGGACCTGCGGCTCACGTTCGCGCTCGTCGACACGAGCGCCTGGCCGACGGCCGCGCAGAGCTCGCGTGCGAGCGGATGATCGGTGAGCCGCACGGCGACGCTATCGCGGCCGCCGCTGATCCAACTCGGCGCGTGCCGCGTAGCCGGGAGCACCCAGGTCACGGGCCCGGGCCAGCTCGCGATGACGTCCTTGCGCCGCCGCCCGCTTGGCAGCACGACGAACCGCTCGAGCTGTGCCAAGTCCGAGCCGATCAGCAGCAAACCTTTGCGCCACGACCGGCGTTTGATCGCGAGCACGCGCTCGACGGCCGCGCGGTTCTCGGGCAGACAGCCCAAGCCGAACACGGCCTCGGTTGGATAGGCAATCACGCCGCCGGCGAGCACGGCGCGAGCGGCACGCGCGACGTGCACGCGCGAGGTCAAGCGTCGGGCGTCTCGCTGCCGCCGGTGTTGCCGGTGTCTGCCGAGCCGTTGGTCGCGCCGCCGGCGTCGGCGGAGCCGAGGCTGTCCGCGGGGTTGTCGGCAGCCGTCGAGGCCTTCTTGCTCGCGGTCGACTTGCGCGCGGACTTCTTCGCTTTCTTCTTCGTCTTGGTCTTCTTCGCGGCCGCCGCGGCTGGCAGAGCTGCGGACTTTTCTTCCGCGGCTGCCGCGGGCGCGGCCGCCTTGCCGCGGCGCATGCCGCGCGCGCGCCGCTCGGGCGCGGCTGCGAGGAGCGCCTGGCATTCCTCGAGCGTGAGGTCTTTGGGCACGCGATCCTTCGGTATCTTCGCGTTCTTCTTCTTGTCGGTGACGTACGGTCCGTAGCGGCCGTTCAGCACTTGGATGTCTACGTCCGGGAAGTCGCGGATCAGCTTGTTCGCGTCGGCGATTTTCTTCTCGGCGATCAACTGGAGCGCGCGCTCGAGCGTGATCGTGTACGGATCGTCGCCGCGGATCGACACGAACTGCGCCTTCTTTTTTCCGTCCGGCGTCGGCGCGTTCGATTCGTAACGAACGTATGGACCGAAGCGGCCGATGTTCGCCGACACAGGCTCGCCCTCGGCGGTCGTGCCTAGCTCGCGCGGCAGCTTGAACAGATCGAGAGCGACGTCGAGCGTGATCGTGTCCATCTTCTGGCCGGGACGCAGCCCCGCGAACTTCGGCTTGTCCTCGTCTTCCTTCGTGCCGATCTGCACGAACGCGCCATAGCGGCCCATCCGCACACTCACGGGGCGGCCGCTCGCGGGATCGGTGCCGAGCACGCGCGCCTGCGACGCCTGCTCGCGCGTGACGTTGATCTCGGTGTGCGCGACGAGCTCGCTGAACGGTTTCCAGAACTCCTCGAGCAGCGGCACCCATTCGCGCTCGCCGCGCGACACGGCGTCGAGGTCGTCCTCCATGCGCGCGGTGAACTCGTAATCGACATAGTGCCGGAAGAACTGCGTGAGAAATCGATTCACGACGCGGCCGACGTCCGTCGGAATGAACCTGCGGTTGTCCATCTCGACGTATTCCCGGTTGCGCAGCGTCGAGATGATCGACGCGTACGTCGACGGGCGGCCGATGCCGAACTCCTCGAGCGCCTTCACGAGCGTCGCTTCCGAGTAGCGCGGCGGCGGCTCGGTGAAGTGCTGCGCGCTCTGGACGTCCCTCAGAGCGACCCGATCGCCTTCCACGACTGCAGGCAGGATATGGTCTTGCTCGTCGATCACGGCGTCGTCGAGCCCTTCCGTGTAGACCGCGATGAAGCCGGGGCTCACGAGCACCGAGCCCGTCGCGCGAAACGCGATGTCGCCCGTCGTCGATTCGCCCGCGACGAGGTCGAGCGCGACGGTGTCGTAGACGGCCGGATTCATCTGCGAAGCCACCGTGCGCTTCCAGATCAGCTCGTAGAGCTTGTACTGGTTCGGGTCGAGATAGCGGCGCAGATCCTCGGGCGCGCGCGACGCGCTCGTCGGCCGGATCGCCTCGTGCGCCTCCTGCGCGTTCTTCGCCTTGGTCGTGTAGCGGCGCGGCTCGTCGGGCAGGTTGTCCTTGCCGTAGCGGTCCGCGATCACCGCGCGCAGCTCGCGCAGCGCCTCCTCGGCGAGCGTCACCGAGTCCGTGCGCATATAGGTGATCAGGCCGACCGTGCCTTCACCGATGTCGATACCTTCATATAGGCGCTGCGCCACCGTCATCGTGCGCTGCGCGCTGAAGCCGAGCTTGCGCGAAGCCTCCTGCTGAAGCGTCGAGGTCGTGAACGGCGCGGCCGGGTTGCGGCGGCGCTGCTTCTTGTCGACCTTCGCGACGGTAAGGAGCCCACGCGCCGTGTCCCGGATCGTCTGCTCGGCCGCGCGGACTTGAGTCTCGTTCGTGAACGTGAACTGCTCGACCTTGTCGCCGCCGAACAGGGACAGCCGCGCGGGGAACTGTGTCGACGCCGCATCCGGCTGCGCGCTCTCGGCCAGCGCCTCGATCGTCCAATACTCCTGCGCCTTGAATGCGGTGATCTCGTCCTCGCGCTCGACGATCAGCCGCAGCGCTGGGCTCTGCACGCGGCCCGCCGACAGCCCGCGGCGCACCTTCTTCCAGAGCAGCGGCGACAGATTGAAGCCGACGAGGTAGTCGAGCGCGCGGCGCGCCTGCTGCGCGTTCACGAGCTCCTCGGAGAGCTCGCGCGGCTGCTCGATCGCCTCTTGGATGGCGCGCTTCGTGACCTCGTGGAACACGACGCGGCGGACCGTCTTCGAGTCGAGCACGTCGCGCTCTTTGAGCACCTCGTAGACGTGCCACGAGATCGCTTCGCCTTCGCGATCGGGGTCGGTCGCGAGGTAAACCGCATCCGCTTTCTTGACGGCTTTGACGATCTTCTCGACGTGCTTCTCGTTCTTGTCGATCAGCTGGTACTTCATCTTGAAGCCATGCTCGGGATCGACAGCGCCTTCCTTGGGCACGAGATCGCGCACGTGCCCGTACGAGGCGAGCACCTCGAAGTCCTTACCCAGATATTTCTCGATCGTGCGTGCCTTGGCGGGCGATTCGACGATGACGAGATTCTTGGCCATAGATCAGCGGCTGTAGTGGACTCGTGATCTGAATTGCGGCACGCGCGCATGCGCACCGCGCGTCGGGCTACTCAAAAGGAGCGGCAGGATAGCCGATTCTCTGCGCCGCGTTAAAGCTCGAGGCGAGAGACCGGGCGCGAATGCGCGGTGTCAGTGGACCCAGGCCGAGTCGTCGGCGTACACGAGGTCCTCCATCTGCGCATAGGCTTCCTGTTGCCCCGGCTGACTGAAGAGGACCATCATCACGACCCATTTGGTCTGCTCGACGTCGATCTCCTCGTTGTCGAGCGCAAGCAGTCGGTCGATTACGAGCTCGCGCTGCGCGGGCTGCAAGATGCCAATCTGCTCGAGATGCAGCAAATAGCCGCGTGCGCGCGCGTCGAGCTTCTCGGCCTCGGCGCTATCGAAGATCCGGATCGCCACGGACTGCGGCGCCGTGCTGGTGACCTCGGTGGTGTTCAACCCGTCGAGCCAGTCGAGCGCGCGTTCGATCTCACGATCGCCGAAACCGGCGCGTTCCAGGTCTTCTCGGAGTTCGTTGCGATTCGGCTCGGGCTCGTCTTCACTGTCAACGAAGGATTCGAACAGGTACATGAGGACGTCGAGAACGGTTTCTTTCATCAATCCCTCTTCCGCAGCCGCGAGTAGCGGCCGCCGGGCAACGCCTCGACAAAACCCTCGAGCTCGAGGACCAGGAGCATGGAGGAAAGCTCCGCCGCCGTCAATCCGGAAACCTCTGCAAGATCACTGATAGATCGAGGATCAAAACCCAATAAATTGAGAAGGTTACGATACTCCGGAGCGTCGACCGCCGCGCTTGAGGAGGCCGTTTCCTCGGGCCGCCGCTCGCGCTCGATCGTCGCCAAATCGACCTCGAGCTGCGGCGCGAGCTCGACGAGGACATCCGCCGCCTCCTCGACGAGCTTGGCGCCGCCGCGAATCAAGAAGTGACAACCGCGCGCGAGCGGGTTGTGGATCGAGCCCGGGATCGCGAACACCTCACGCCCGAAATCCGCGGCAAGCCGCGCGGTGATCAACGAGCCGCTGCGCCGAGTCGCCTCGACCACGAGCGTGCCGAGCGACAAGCCCGCGATGATCCGGTTGCGCTGCGGGAAGTGCGCTTTGTGCGGCTCGATGCCCGGCGCGTACTCCGACACGAGCAACCCGCGCTCCGCGATCGCCGCGGCGAGATCCGTGTGCTCGCGCGGATAGATCGAGTCGAGCCCGCCGCCGAGCACGGCGATCGTGCCGCCGATTTCTGCGAGCGCGCCGCGATGCCCCGCGCCGTCGATACCCGTCGCGAGCCCGCTCGTGATCGTGAGCCCGCGCGCGGCGAGATAGCGCGCGAACTGCTCCGCGTTGTCGCGGCCGCCGCGCGTCGGGCTGCGGCTGCCGACCACCGCGAGCTGAGGGCCGGAGAGCAGCGCGAGGTTCTCGCCCTCGACCCAGAGCGCGAGCGGCGCGTCGGCGAGCTGCGCGAGCAGCGGCGGGTAGTGCTCGCCGCCATCGGTGACGAGGCGGCGGCGTCCGGTCGAGAGCCACGCGCGTGCTCGCTCGAGATGCGCGCCGTCGGGCGACTTGAGCTTGGCGATGGAGTCGTCGTCGAGACCGAGCGCGCGCAACGCGCTCTGCGAGCTCCCGACGAGCGCGTCGGCAGTGCCGCTAGATTTGAGCGCTTGCCGCCAGACCCTGGCTGCGGGCGCGCCCGCGGCAGCGAGCAGCGTCAGCCAGGCGTCGCTCGCCATGGCCGATGCGCCGGCGGCGCCGCGGCCGGTCGGAGAATTGTGGAGCGAGGCTTAGGGGTTACGGACCGTGTCGAGCACGCTGATGTCGCCGGTGGCTTCCATGACGAGCGCATAGCTCATGCGGTCGAAGGTACGGAACACCATCATCGTGCCCACGGGTTCGTCGGGCAAGCGCACTTTCTTGCCGAAAGTGCCGCGTTCGATGCCGTGCGCGCCGCCTTGACCGCCGCCCTTTCCGCCGCCGTCGTCGCGCACGACCTTGCCGGTCTGATAGATCCGCAGTGCGCTGCCGGCGTCGAGCCCGTGCTTCGAGCCGCGGTTCAGAACGACGACTTCGTATTGGCCGGCCAGCGCGACGCCATCCATCACGGCGATGATCTGCCCGACGACTTCTTGCGCCGGCGCGTGCGGAACGAAATTCCTCGGCATCACGTCCTGCTCCGGTAGCAGATAGTCGCCGATCAGCGCCTCGCGAGTGCTGTCGAGCAAATGCAGCGTCGCGGGGTCGCCGGTCCGCTGGACGCGTCCCTGGCCGATGTAGATGCCTTCATAGCCGAGCATCGCGTTGTCGTCCGGGTCGACGAGCTTGTTGCCGAGGTGCACGACGTTGTAAAGCGAGCCCTGCGCAGCCGTCGCATGGCGCGCATAGAAGTCCTGGCCCGAGGCCGCGACGAGGCCGTTGCGGTTCGCGACGATGTACGGCAGATGCGCGAGCTCCTTCTTCTCGAGAACGACGGAGCGCGACAGGAACGCCTGAACCGACGCATACGGAATCGCCGGGATCGCGTTCTCTAGCGGCAGCTCGCGAACGCGCGGCGAGAGGCGGTCGACGCCGCCGCCGCTCGTGACAGGGCCGCGCTCGGTGACCGTGACGGCAGGGCGGCCGTTGTCGTTGTAGACGAGCGTCAGCGTGTCGCCCGGAAAGATCAGATGCGGATTCTCGACCTGCGGGTTGATTTGCCAGATCTCGGGCCAATTCCACGGGTCGCGGAGAAACTTCGCGGCGATGTCCCAGAGCGTGTCGCCCTTTTGAACGACGTACGTCTCGGGATGGCGCGGGTTCAAGACCGGCGGCGGAGCGGGCTGCCCGACGGCGGCCGCGAGCTTGAGGTCGCGCTCCTGCGCACTCCCGGCCGACAGCACGACCATGCTTGCGGCTGCGGCGGTGATCAGACAGGCTGATCGGATGAGCGTTTTGCGCGCTTGAATCATGGTGTCTCGCTCCCTATCCCGCGGTCGTCTCGGACCCAATGCCAGTGGCTCGAACGGCGGCTGCTATAATTCGACGATTGGCGTGCGGTCGTGGGTGCGCCGCGCCTCGACCACCCCGTCCAGCAGACCCGCAGCCAATACTATCCCTGTAAAGTCAGAGGGTTAAGCAAACTTCGACGCGTTATACACGAAATCGAGGCCTAACGACAATGGCACGTCTCCCAATACTCGAGTATCCGGACCCGCGGTTGAGAATTCGCGCCGAACCGGTCACAAAAGTCGACGCCGATATCCGGCGCTTTGTCGAGGATTTGCTCGAGACCATGTATGCCGCGCCGGGCATCGGTTTGGCCGCGACCCAGGTCAATGTTCACAAGCGGATCCTGGTCTGCGACGTCTCTGCGGACCGAACGGAGCCGCATTGCCTGATCAACCCCGAGATCTTGAGCTCCGAAGGCACGACGAATTCCGAGGAAGGCTGCTTGTCCGTGCCCGAGTTCTACGACTACATCGATCGCGCTGCGAAGATCAAAGTCCGCGCGCTCGACCGCGACGGCAAGCCGTTCGAGCTCGAGGCCGAGGGGCTCCTCGCGGTCTGCATCCAGCACGAGATGGATCATCTCGAGGGGAAGCTGTTCGTCGACTACTTGTCGGAGCTCAAACGCGAGCGACTGAAGAAGAAGGCGGTGAAGAAGGCCAAGCGCTCCGGGACCGAAAGCACCTCCGCGCGAGAGCCGAAGTCCGTGCCCGTGATCTGACCCGCGGCCGTACACCGCCGAGCCCGTGAGCGTTTCCGCAACGATAGCGTTCGCCGGGACTCCGCAGTTCGCGGTCCCGACACTCGAAGCGCTCGCCGCATCGGGCGCCGACGTGAATCTCGTGTTGACGCAGCCCGACCGCCCCGCCGGCCGGGGCCGCCAGGTCACGGCATCGCCCGTCAAGCTCGCGGCGGCCGCGCGCGGGCTGCGCGTCGCGCAGCCGCAAACGCTCAACGCCGCGGGCACGCTCGACGACCTCGGTCCCGCGCCCGACCTCCTCGTCGTGGTGGCCTACGGCCTTCTGCTGCCGCTTCAGATGCTCGCATGGCCGCGGCTCGGCTGCGTGAACTTGCATGCGTCGCTGCTGCCGCGCTGGCGCGGCGCCGCGCCGATCCAACACGCGATCCTCGCGCGCGACGCGACGACCGGAGTGAGCCTCATGCGGATCGAGCGCGGGCTCGACACGGGGGCCGTTTACCGCGAGCGCTCGACGCCGATCGGCGCGCGCGAAACCGCCGGCGAGCTTCATGACCGGCTCGCGGTGCTCGCGGCCGAGGTGCTCGCGGGCGCGCTGCCGGAGCTGCTCGCGGGCGAGCTGTCGCCGACCCCGCAGCAAGAGACTCTCGCGACGCGAGCGCCGAAGATCACGAAGGCGGACGCCGTGCTCGACTGGCGGCGCGGCGCGCTCGAGCTCGACGCGCGCGTGCGCGCGTTCGATCCGTGGCCCGTTGCGGAGACCCGCTTGGATGACGGCACGAGACTCCGCGTCTGGCGCGCCGAGCCGCTCGACGCGGAGGCGACGGCGCCACCCGGCAGCGTCGTCGCCGCGGGCGCGGCCGGCATCGACGTCGCGACCGGCGCGGGCATCTTGCGGCTCGTCCGAGTCCAACCGCCGTCGGGGCGCGTGATGGACGCTTCGGCGTATCTCGCCGCGCATCCGCTCGATGGCGCCGCGTTCGTCGCGTAACGCGGGCGCGCCGGGCGCGGCCGTGCGTGCCGCCGCGGCGGGAGTCGTCGCGCGCGTGCTGCGCGAACGTGTCGAGGCCGACGACGCGCTAGCTGCCGCCGAGCACGGCGTCGCGCAGCGCGACCGGGCGCTGCTCGGCGCGCTCGTGTACGGCACATTGCGCTGGCATCAACGGCTCGAGTGGCAGACGGCGCGCCTCCTCTCGAAGCCGTTGAAGCCGGGCCAGCTCGAGCTCGGAGCGCTGCTCGAGGTAGGGTTGCTGCAGCTCCAGGAGATGCGGGTTCCGGAGCACGCGGCAGTGTCGGCGACGGTCGATGCCGCTGCGCTGCTCGGCCACCGCGGCGCTGCGCCGCTCGTGAACGCGGTGCTGCGCCGCTTCCAGCGCGAACGAGGCGCGCTCGACGCGGCGCTCGCGGCCGACGACGAGGCGCGGCTCAGCCATCCGCGCTGGCTACTCGAGGAGCTCGCTCACGACTGGCCCGACGACTGGCAGCGGATCTGCGCCGCGAACAATTCGCCGGCGCCGATGTGGTTGCGGGTGAACGAGCGGCGCACGACGCGCGCCGACTATCTCGCGCGGCTCGAGGCCGCTGGCATCGGCGCGCGCGCGGACCAAGAGGTCGCGACCGCAGTCGTGCTCGACGCGCCGCAGCCCGTCGACGCGCTGCCGGGCTTCGCGGCCGGCGACGCGTCCGTTCAAGACCTCGCGGCTCAGCGCGCCGCGGGCTTCCTCGACCTCGCACCGGGGCAGCGCGTGCTCGACGCGTGCGCGGCGCCGGGCGGCAAGACGGGTCATATCTTGGAAAGCTGCCCGGAACTCGACGAGGTCCTGGCGCTCGATCGCGACGCGCGCCGGCTCGCGCGAGTGCGCGACAACCTCGATCGGCTCCAGCTGCACGCGCGGCTCGTTGCGGGCGATGCGACGGATCCTAAGTCGTGGTGGGACGGGCGGCCGTTCGACCGAGTCCTGCTCGATGCGCCGTGCAGCGCGGTCGGGGTGATCCGCCGGCACCCCGACATCAAAACGCTGCGCCGACCGGAAGACGTCGCGCGCGCAGTCCTACTCCAATCCCGCCTGTTGCGAGCGTTGTGGCCCCTGCTCGCCCCGGGCGGGCGTCTCGTCTACGCGACCTGCTCGGTGCTGCGTAGAGAGAACGATGCGCAGATCGCGGGTTTTGTTTCGACGGTAGAGGCTTCCGAAGGGCCAGGAACCGCGCAGTTGAGCGGGTGCCAGAGCCTGCCTGGAGACGCGGACGGGGATGGCTTCTATTATGCTTGCTTACTCAAGCCGGCAGCGCATCGACCGTCCGATGTATTTCACGCGCAACAATAATGCCCCGCTCTGGCCCAAGGCCGGGTTGCGCTTGCTCGCCGGGGTCGCGGCACTCCTTTTCTTCTTGTCACTGCCGCTCGGGGCGGGTGCGCAAGATTTCGCGGCTCCGAAAGCAACGCCGCCGCCGGCGCCGATCAAGGGCGAGGAAGACCCGGGCTACTTCGAGATCCGCGAAGCAAGCACGCAGCTGAAGAACGGCGTCTACTTCCTCGACGCGCTGATCGAGTATCGGCTGTCGTCCGAAGCGCGCAGCGCCCTTCAGTCCGGCTTGCCGCTGACCATCCGCGTCGAGGTCGAGCTCTTGCGGAAGCGTCGGCTTTGGTTCGACAGCGAAGATGCGACGCTGCACCAGCGCTACCAGCTCGAGTACCACGCGTTGAGCGAGCGGTTTACCGTGCAGAACTTGAATAGCGGCGACCAGACGTCGTTCTCGACTCTTTATGCGGCACTCGATTGGCTCGGCCACGTGAACCAGCTGCCCTTGCTCGACGCGGCGTTGGTCGAGCCGGGACACGAGTACACCGTGCGAATGCGAGCGGTTTTAGATGCGGAGAAGCTGCCCGGCCCGCTTAGATTGATAGCGTTCTGGCGTCGCGACTGGTCGCTCGGCAGCGATTGGTACCGATGGCAATTGCAAGGCGGCTAAGAAGCGCGTTTCTCGCGCTGCTGGCAGTAGTCGGAGTACTGCTCTGGTTCATCGCGCTGCTGCTGTTCACGCGCGTCACCGAAAACTCCGACGATTTCGCGAGGCTCTCGCCCTGGATCGTGCCGATCAACTCGATCGGCATCGCGGTCCTGCTCGTGCTGATCATCGTCAACGTCTGGCACCTGATCCGCGACTATCGACGCGAGGTGCCGGGCTCGCGCCTGCGTGCGCGATTGGTCACCGTGCTCGCGCTCGTCGCGATCACGCCGCTCGTCGGCGTATACGTTTTTTCGGTCGAGTTCATCAATCGCGGCATCGACAACTGGTTCAACGTCGATATCGAGAAGGGCCTCAAGAACGTGCTCCAGCTCGGCCAGACCGCGTTCGACATCCAAGCGCGCGGCAAGCTCGACGAGATGCAACGGCTTGCGAATCGGCTCGCCAACGTCGACCAGCGCGATCTACTGCCTGCGCTCAACGCGCTGCGCGCCGATAGCTCCGCGATCGAGCTCACGGTCTACGGTCCTAACGCACAAATCCTCGCAACGACCGTGAGCGACGCTCGCTCGGCCGTGCCGAAGTATCCGAGCGACGAGGTGATCTTTCAGCTTCGGCAGGCGCAAACCTACGTGAGCGTGGACCCGCGGCCGGACGGCGGCTATCAGATTCTTGCCGCCGCGCCGCTCGTCACGCCGAGTGCTCGCGGGGAGCTCGAATTCCTACAGGGTATCTTCCCCGTCGATCAGCAGCTCGCCACGCGCGCGGACGCGGTGCAGGCAACTTACAACCAGTTCTCGGAGCTGTCGTACATCCGCACGGCTCTGAAATCCGCGTTCACGCTCACGCTGAGCCTCGTGCTGTTGATCTCGCTGCTCGCGTCGGTTTACGGCGCGTTCTACTTCTCGCGGCGGCTCGTCGTGCCGATCCAACTCCTGATGCAAGGCACGCGCGCGGTCGCGCGCGGTGACTTCGCGACGCGCGTGCCGACGCCGACCCGCGACGAGATCGGTTTCCTCGTGCACTCGTTCAACGACATGACGCAGCGGCTCGCGAAGGCGAGCGAGGAAACGCGCTCGAGCCAGCAGCAGGTCGAGAGCGAGCGCCGCAAGCTCGAGGTGATCCTCGCGCGTCTGTCGACGGGCGTCGTCGCGCTCGAGCCCGACCTGCGGATCCGCACCGCCAACCAGGCGGCGGGCGCGATCCTCGGCGAGGACCTCGAGAAGCACAAGAGCGAGTCGCTGATAGATCTCGCGCCGAGCCGGCCGTTGCTCGCGCAGTTCGTCGCGGTTGCATCGGCTCACTTGCAACGTGGCGACAGCGAGTGGCGAGAGCAGGTGGCGCTGCGTAGCGACGGCGCGCGTCGAGTGCTGATGTGCGCGTGCACGGAACTGCCGACCGAGAGCGGCGCACCGGGCGGCTACGTGATCGTGTTCGACGACATCACGGCCCTGTTGCAGGCGCAGCGCGATGCGGCGTGGGGCGAAGTCGCACGGCGTCTCGCGCACGAGATCAAGAATCCGCTCACGCCGATCCAGCTATCGGCCGAGCGGCTGCGCCGCAAGTACCTGAAGACCGAAAGTGGCGAGATCGATCTGCTCGACCGCGCGACGCACACGATCATCCAGCAGGTCGAGGCGATGAAGGAGATGGTGAACGCGTTCAGCGAGTACGCGCGCACCCCGAGCATGGATGTGACGCGCTTCGACGTGAACGCGCTGATCGCCGAGGTCAGCGAGCTCTATCACGCGAACCCCGGGAAGCCGCTGGCGATCAAGCTCACGCTCGACAAGGAGCTGCCGCGCATCGAGGCCGACGCGGGGCGCCTTCGCCAGGTGCTGCACAACCTACTGCGCAACGCGGTCGAAGCGACCGAGCATCAGCCCGAAGCGCAAGTAGGGATCTCGACGCGGCATGTGCACGGCCTGGATGCCGATCTCGTCGAGATCAAGGTCGTCGACAACGGGCCGGGCTTCTCGAGCGACATCGTGCACCAGGCGTTCGACCCATACGTCACGAGTAAGCCGAAGGGAACGGGCCTCGGTCTCGCGATCGTAAAGAAGCTCGTCGAGGAGCACGGCGGCCACATCACCGCGCGCAACCGCGAGCAAGGCGGTGCCGAGATCAGTATACTCATCCCGACCTCCGTGGATGCCGGCGGCGGCTCGGTCAGTCGGCGACAAGAAAATAGGAGAGAACGCGCATGAGCGCGCGCATTCTGGTCGTAGACGACGAAGCGAACATCCGCGCCTTGATCGACGAGATCTTGAGCGAGGAAGGCTACGACGTCACGACCGCCGCCGATGCTCGGCACGCGCGCGCCGCGCGCAAAGACAACGAGTTCGACCTGATCTTGCTCGACATCTGGATGCCCGATACGGACGGCATCTCGCTGCTGAAAGAATGGAACGAGAGCGGTGCGGCGGGGACCGTCGTGATGATGTCAGGTCACGGGACGGTCGACACGGCGGTCGAGGCCACGCGCCTCGGCGCGTTCGACTTCATCGAGAAGCCCGTCTCCCTCGCGAAATTGCTGCGCACCGTCGAGAAAGCGCTCACCGCGCGGCGCTCGAAAGAGCCTCGGCGCACGCGCGCCGCGCAGATGCTGACGCCGGCCGGCAAGAGCCAGCCGATGCGAGCGCTGCGCGAGCAAATCGCGCGCGTCGCGCAGCACGACGCGCATACGCTGCTCACGGGCGAGCCCGGCAGCGGGCGCGAGCTCTTCGCGCGCTACCTCGCGAGTCAGAGCCCGCAATCGCGCGGGCCGTTCGTCGCCGTGATGGGCGGCGACTTGAGCGAAGAGGATGCGCAGCGTCAGCTGCTCGGCGACGGCTCTCAGCCGGGCGCGCTCGAGCGCGCTGACGGCGGGATCTTGTTCGTCAAAGAGCTCGGCGACGTGTCGCCGGCTGGCCAGCGCCTGCTGCTCGGCATCGTGGAGCAACGCGCGTACCGCCCGGCCGGCCAAGCGGCTGACCGGCCGTTCAACGTGCGGATGCTCACGAGTGCATATCCGGGGTTCGAGCGCAGCGAGACCGTGCGTCGCGAGCTCCTCGCTCATTTGAGCGTCGTCGTTATTCGCGTGCCGCCGCTGCGCGAGTACTCGGAGGACGTGCCCGAGCTCTTGCGCCACCAGGTGGACGTGCTCGTCGACGAAGAAGGCTTGCCGTTTCGCCGCTTCGGCGTCGCGTCGCAGAATCGGCTGCGCAACTACCCATGGCCCGGCAACGTGCGCGAGCTCAAGAACCTCGTGAAGCGGCTCCTGATCCTCGGCGGCAACGAAGAGATCTCGCTGGCCGAGGTCGAGGCGCAGCTCGCGAGCGGAACGGGCGAAGGCGAGCCGCTCGTAAAGCAGGACTTGCTCGCGATGCCGCTGCGCGAAGCCCGCGAGCACTTCGAGCGGGCCTATCTACAGCAGCAGCTGCAGCTCTGCGGCGGTAAGGTCGGGCAGCTCGCGAAACGCGTCGGGATGGAGCGCACGCACCTGTACCGAAAGCTGCGCTCGCTCGGCGTCGACTTCCGCCAGTCGCTCACCGACGACTGAAGCCGTTCCGGCCGCCCCCGTCAGGGCGGTACCTTCATCAGCATCGCGTTGATGTGCGCGTCGTGCAGCTGCCGGCGCACGCGATTCAGCTTGTCGAGGTCCGTGATCGGGCCGATCCGCACCCGGTGATAGACGTCGTCGTCGATCGCGACCTTCTGCACGCGCGATTCGATGCCGAGCAGCGCGAGGTTGGCCTTGAGCTTCTCGGCGTCGGCGGCGGCACCGAAGGAGCCGGCCTGGAGCACGTAGCTGCCGGGCTCGTCGACGGGTTTCGCCTTCGCGCTCGGGCCGGCGGTGCTCTCGACCTCGGGCACGACCACTTCGTACTGCGGCAAGATGTCGTAGAAATCGAAGCGCTGATCGCTCGCCTTCGCGGCTTCGGCATTGCCTGCGGACGCGCCGCGCGCCGGTGACCCGCGCCGCGCTGGAGCTCGGTCGCTCGTGGGCGCCGGCCGCTCGGTCGAGGTGGCCGCGTGATCGGCGGGCGACGGCGCGCGACGGAAGTACACGCCGGCCGCGACGACGAGCCCGATCCCCAGCCCGAACAGCATCCAGATCCACCCCGGCGGGGAATCGGTTCTATTCGACTTGCGGTTGCGGCGCGCCATCGGCAACGGAATTTTACCCGAACGTGCGCGGCCGATCAGAGCTCGAGCGGATCGACGTCGAGCGTGAGCCGCGCCCGGCGCATTTCGGCGGCGCCGCGCAAGTCTAGAAGTGTGATGCGCAGGACCTCGTGCAGCGGCGCGCGCTGCATGCTGCGGAACAGAAGCTGAGCGCGATAGCGCCCACCCTTCCGCTCCATCGCTTCCGGCGCTGGCCCGAGGATCGCGACCTTGTCGGCGGCGGCTCGGCGCGCGATGGCTCGCACCTTGTTCAAGAGCGCATGCGCGGGCTCCCGTTCGGTCGCATCCGCGCGCCACGCGGCGAGGTACGAGTACGGCGGCCAGCTCGCCTCGCGTCGCTCCGTCAGCTCGAGCGATGCGAACGCCGCGTAGTCGTGCGCAAGCAGGCAGCGCAACAGCGGATGCTCCGGATAGTGAGTCTGGATCACGACCTCGCCGGGCCGATCGGCGCGTCCCGCGCGGCCGGACACTTGCAGGATCGTTTGCGCGAGCCGCTCGTGGCTGCGCGGATCCGTGCCGAACAGCCCCTGGTCCGCGTTCAGCACGCCGACGAGCGTCACGCGCGGGAAGTCGTGGCCCTTCGTGAGCATCTGCGTGCCGATCAAGATATCGGTGCGGCCGCTCGCGACCTCGTCGAGCACCGCGGCGAGCGCGCCCTTGCGGTGGGTGACGTCGCGATCGAGCCGGCCGATTCGCGCGCCGGGGAAGAGCGCCGCGAGCTCGTCGTCGACGCGCTGCGTGCCGGCACCGACAGCGATACGCTCACCCCCGCACGTTTTGCAGACCCATTCGAGCTTGCGCTCGGCGCCGCAGTGATGACAGCGCAACGTGCCGGCGCGCGCGTGCACGGTGAGACGGGCGTCGCAGCGCGCGCACTGGAGCGCGTCCTTGCATTCGGGACAGAAGAGCGCCGGCGCGAAGCCGCGCCGGTTCAGGAACAGCAGCACTTGGTTGCCGGCGGCGAGGTGCTCGCCGATCGCGGCCACGAGCGGGGTCGACAACGCCTGCCGGCTCGCGTGCTGCTTCAAGTCGATGATCCTCATGCGCGGCACGCCCGCGGAGCCGATGCGCCGCGGCATCTCGAGCTTGTGATAGCGCTCAAGCCGGGCGTTCGCGAAGCTCTCGAGCGACGGCGTCGCGGAGGCGAGCACGACTGGCACTCCGAGGCGGCGCGCGCGCACGACCGCGAGATCGCGCGCCGAATAACGGAAGCCGCTCTGCTGCTTGTACGAAGCGTCGTGCTCCTCGTCGACGATCACGAGCCCGGCCCCGGGCAGCGGCGCGAACACAGCCGAGCGCGTGCCGACGACGAGCCGCGCCTCGTTGCGCCACGCTTTGCGCCACGCCTCGAAGCGCTCGCGCTCCGTGAGCCCGGAGTGCAGCAGCGCGAGCTCGCCGCCGAAGCGCGCGCGCAGCCGCCCGACCAGCTGGGGCGTCAGGCCGATCTCCGGCACCAGCAGCAGCGTCTGCCGATTCGCCGCGAGCTCGTCCGCGATCAAGCGCAGGTAGACCTCGGTCTTGCCGCTGCCCGTCACGCCGTGAAGCAGATAGGCGCGAAAGCCGGCTGCGCGCTCCGCGCGAACCGCGGTGACGACGGCTAGCTGATCGGGCGTGAGCTCGGGAAGCGCGGCGTCTCGTGCAGTAGCCGCCTCGCCGTCCGCGCTCGGCTCGGTCCGATCTTGACTGTCTGCAACCCCGGCGCGCGGCGTCGGCTCACATGGCTCGATCCAACCGCGGTCAGCGAGCTTCTCGAGCACGTCGCGCTTGACGCCTAAGAGCGCGAGCTCGGTCTCGCTCGCCTCGCGCTCGCGGATCGCTGCGAGCGCCTGCGCTTGGCGTCGAGCGCGGCGCTCGATCTCGGCTAGCGGTTGAGCACGTCCCTTCTCGGTCACGCGCCATGCGATCTCCGGCGGCTCGTCGAGTGCGCGACCTTCGCGCAGCACTGCGGGCAACGCGTGGCTCAGCACCTCGCCGATCGGATGGTGATAGTAGTCGGCGGCCCAGCGCAGGGAATGCATGAGCTCGGGGCCGAGCGGCGCAGACGCGTCGAGCACTTCGCTTATCGGCTTGAGCTTCGCGGGCGCGAGGACCGAGGCGGCGGCGTGCTCGACGACGATGCCGACGCTCTCGCGGCGCCCGAACGGGACGCGCACGCGCGTGCCCGGCGCCGGCGGCGCGCCGCTCGGCGCGAGATAGTCGAAGACGTCCGCGAGCGGCACGGGCACCGCAACCCGGACGACGGGTCGGTTGTCGCCCATCGATAAGGAAAGCTTTATCCGATCAAAGAGTTAGGCGCCGGCCCGCCCGCCTACGTGTCAACCCGCGGCGTGCTGCGGCGTTATTCACGAGCAAGCGTCCGAGACGGGAGAGTTTAGCCCGTTCGGGCGAGGCCACGGAGCGGCTTATGATGGGGATAGCATTGAGCATCGCTCATGTCGGGATTGCGAAAGACCTCGAGGGGGAGGGCACGCTGGAGTCGCGGGTCGCAATCGAGGCCTTTCTGCGTGAGGTGGAAACCCGAGCTTTCAGGATCGCGTTGATGAACGTGCGCGATCGCGACGAGGCGCTCGACATCGTGCAGGACTGCATGATTCGGCTCGTGCGCAGGTACTCGCAGCGTCCGAGCGAGGAGTGGCGGCCGCTCTTCTACCGCATCCTCCAGAATCGGATCCGCGATGTGCAGCGGCGGCGCTCCGTGCGTTCGCGAGTGTTGAGCTTTTTCGGCGGCGTAGAGAGCGAAGAGTACGACCCGATCGTAGTGGCGCCGGGTCCCGAAACGGACAACCCGCTCGAGCAGGTTCTCGCGCAGGACGCGATGCAGGCGCTAGAGCAAGCGCTGCTGAAGCTGCCGGTGCGCCAGCGCGAGGCGTTCGCGTTGCGCAACTTCGAGGGTCTCGACGTCGCGCAGACCGCTGTCGCGATGAAGTGCACGGAAGGAAGTGTGAAGACTCATTACTCGCGCGCGGTGCACCGACTGCGCGAGCTGCTCAGAGAGCACGGCGAGGAGCATTGGTATGAACGAGACGAGCAAAAAACCGACTGAGCCAAAGAGCGACTTCGAGCGCAGCGCGAAGCAAGCCTTCGACGCGAGCGTGCGCGGCGTCGACGCGGCGACACGCGCTCGGCTCGTCGCCGCGCGCGAGCGCGCGATTCATGGTGCGGGCGGGCGCTCGAGTCTCGGTTGGAGCTGGTCGCTCGCGCCGAGTGGCGCGCTCGCCGCCGCCGCGGTCGTCGCGGTGCTTCTATTCGCGTATCACCCGCGCCCGACCGAGCTCGGGCAGGTTCCGAACACGGGCGATCTAGAGCTCTTGCTCGGGAACGAGGACCTCGCGATGCTCGACGACGACATCGATTTCTACTCGTGGCTCGAGGACCAACCCGACTTCGCACCGCCCTCGGCGAACGGCGATGGCGTGGGCTGATGAGGCGAATCGCAGCGGCCCTTGTCGGCGCGCTCTGCTTCGTGCGCGGAGCGGCGGGCCAGCCGCCGCCCGCCCACGCGCCGCCCCCGCGCGCGATGCCTCCACGGGCCGCGCAGCCGCGGGCGCCAGCGGACGCGGCAGCGCCGGACCTCGCGTTTCTGGAGTATCTCGGGAGTTGGCAGGGCGACGACGACGAGTGGATAGCGATCAAGGAGTGGGACCAGGACGGCGCGCCGAAAGGAAAACCGCCGGACGCCGCGGGCAAGCCGCCGGTGCCGCCCGTGCAGCCGAAGGAGCCTACGCCGCAGCAAGCGGGGAACGATCATGAAAAGAGCCAATAAATTGCGCGCGCTCGTCTGCGCGCTCGCGCTGTTCGCGGGTGCCGCATACGCGCAGGGCATCGCGTGGGAAGACTTGAGCGACGCGCAGCGTCAGGTGCTCGCGGGACAGGCGCAGCATTGGAAGGATCTCGATCCCGCGCGCCAAGAGCAGATCGCGCTCGGCGCGCAGCGGTGGCTCGACATGAATGGCTCGGACCGAGCGGCCGCGCGGAACCGGTTCCAGACGTGGCAGAGCATGACGCCCGAGCAGCGCCAGGCCGCGCGCGATCGCTACCAGCAGTTCCGAACTTTGCCGCCGAATCAGCGGCAGGACGTTGTCGACGCCTATCGCCGCTTCCAAACCTTGCCGCCCGAGCAGCGGCAGGCGCTGCGTCAGCGTTATCGGCAGCTCACGCCGGAGCAGCGCCAGGCGCTTCGCGAGCGGCGTTTGCAGCGCCAGACGTTGCGGGGCGGCCAGGGCGGCGGCGGGCAGCCGCGCCCGTAACAATGGCGACGCCGGAGCTCTACCTCGAGGACTTCACAGTCGGCCGGCGCTTCGAGACCGCGACCTTCGACGTCACGGCAGCCGACATCAAGGCATTCGCCTCTCGGTTCGATCCGCAGCCGTTTCACCTCGACGAGGATGCCGCGCGCCGCAGCGTGTTCGGCGGACTCGCGGCTAGCGGCTGGCACACGGCCGCGATCACGATGCGCCTGCTCGTCACGAGCCGGATGCGGATCCCGGGCGGGATGGTCGGCCTCGGCGGTGAGGTCAGTTGGCCTCGGCCGACATTCGCCGGCGATCAGTTGAAGGTCGAGAGCGAGGTGCTCGAAGCCAAGCGCTCGCGCTCGAAGCCCGACCGCGGCATCGTGACGCTGCGGCACGAGACGAAGAATCAGCGCGGCGAGGTCGTGCAAACCGCGGTGGTCAAGATCTTCGTCCCGGCGCGCGACTGATCAGAGCTGCTTCACGGCCTGAACGAGCTCGGCGACTTTTGCCTGGCCGTCGCCATACAGCATCCGCGTGTGATCCAGGTAGAACAGCGCGTTCTCTATACCAGAGAATCCCGCGCCTTGGCCGCGCTTGATCACGATGACGTTCTTCGCTTTGTCCGCGTTCAAGATCGGCATCCCGTAGATCGGGCTCGACTTGTCCGTCCGCGCGACCGGATTCACGACATCGTTCGCGCCGATGATCAGCGCGACATCCGCGGTCTCGAATTCCGAGTTGATCTCGCCCTCGTCGTAGATCAAGTCGTACGGCACGCCCGCCTCGGCGAGCAGGACGTTCATGTGGCCCGGCATCCGGCCCGCGACAGGATGGATCGCGAACTTCACGGTCACGCCGCGCGCGATCAGCGCTTGGCATAGCTCCCAAACCTTGTGCTGCGCCTGCGCGACGGCCATG
>Ga0068868_100000508_pt1 | contig 25991 bp, 20 predicted proteins | sample KBSMisM42_FD_64660 | JGI IMG/M metagenome (GOLD analysis project Ga0068868, IMG submission 64660) | Miscanthus rhizosphere microbial communities from Kellogg Biological Station, Michigan, USA - KBS Miscanthus M4-2 | ecosystem: Host-associated > Plants > Roots > Rhizosphere > Soil ...
GGAGCTGACGCTGAGCCGCTACTTCGCCGTCGACTCCGCCGGGCCCGAGGCCGCCGGTGCCGAGCCGGAGGAGCTGCCGGGCGGCCGCACCTTCGAGTTCGCCACCCGCATCGCCGCGGCGAACGGCATCCATGTCCACGCCTCGCTCTACGAGCGCGCCGAGGCCGGCGACGGCCTCGGGTTCAACACCGCGATCGTCGTCTCGCCCGCGGGCGAGCTGGTCGCACGCACCCGCAAGCTCCACATCCCGGTCACCGCCGGCTACCACGAGGACCGCTACTTCCGCCCCGGTCCCGCCGACGCCGACGCCTTCCCGCTCGTCGGCCTCGGCGAGCTCAACCTCGGCCTGCCGACCTGCTGGGACCAGTGGTTCCCGGAGGTCGCCCGCGCCTACAGCCTCGAGGGCGCCGACGTCCTCGTCTACCCGACCGCGATCGGCTCCGAGCCCGACCATCCCGAGTTCGACACCCAACCCCTCTGGCAGCACGTGATCGTCGGCAACGGCATCGCCAACGGAGTCTTCATGGTCGCCGTCAACCGCATCGGCACCGAGCCACCCCTCACCTTCTACGGCTCCTCCTTCATCTCCGACCCCTACGGCCGAATCCTCGCCCAAGCGCCGAGGGACGAACCAGCGGTGTTGGTAGCCGACCTGGACCTGGACCAGCGAAGGGACTGGCTGGAACTCTTTCCTTTTCTAGCCACCCGCCGACCCGACGCTTACGGCAGCCTCGCCGAGTAGTCCCTCACCGTGTCGAATCCCGTCCCTCCCTACCGCCACCGGTTCGCACAAAAGCCGTTCCTAATTCGGCGCCAGCGCGTCGATCGCCTCTGCCAGCTTGTCCGGCGTCACGATCGGGGTGATGATCGGCAGGGTGATGCCGCCGGCGACGAATTCGCCGAGTCGCTGCTGCATCTGCTCCGGGGATCCGAAGATGAACATCTCCTCGATCAGCTCCCATGGTGCCGCCGCCGCGGCGGCCTGGCGGTCGCCGGCCTCCCAGGCCTCGACCATCGGCGCGATCTGGGCGCCGTAGCCGAGCCAGCGGTAGAAGTTCGCGTAGACCGGGACGGTGATGTAGGAGGAGAACATGAAGCGGGCGAGCGGCTCGACCTGCTCGCGCTCACCGGGGATGCAGAAGAAGCGGCAGAGCAGCTCGAAGCCCTCCGGCGCCCCCTGCAGCTGCGCCGTCACCTTCGGCAAACCCGCCAGCGGCAGGAAGTTGGTGAAGGCGCCGGCGGCCTGCTCGACCGCGAGCTCCAGCATCTTGCCCCGCAGCGCCGCCAGCACGATCGGCACCTCGTAGCGGGGCGCAGTTTCCAGCTTGAACCCGGTCTCGGTCCGCTCGCCCGCCAGCGCCGGCCGCAGGAACTCGAGCGTTTCGCGGACCTTGCTCAGCGGCCGCTCGAAGGGGATCTGGTTCCAGCCTTCGATGATGCGGTCGGAGGAGGAGCCGATCCCGAGCACGAACCGCCCCTCGGAGGCGTCGGCGAGCGCCGCCGCCTGCTGCGCGAGCAGCGCCGGCCCGCGCTGGAAGACGCCGACGATCCCGGTCCCCAGCCGCGCCCGCCCGGTCCAGGCGGCGCTCAGGGCCAGCGGCGTGAAGCCGTCGGGCCCGGCGGTCTCTCCCGTCCAGAGGTCGGTGTAGCCCGCGGCCTCGGCGCGCCGGACCAGATCCTCGTGGTCAGCGAGCGTCAGTCCAGGGAGTGGCAGCGTCAGGCCCCAGCGGTCCATCCACCGGGACCCTATCGTCGCCCGGGCGCTCGTTGCGGAGCTCGAAGCGCCGGTTCGGCGACCACTGGCTGAAGAACGACTCGGCGTCCTGGGGGCTGAGCGGGCGGGTGAAGAGGAAGCCCTGGCCGTTGTCGCACTCTTTGTCGCGGATCAGCGAGAGGTCCTGCGGGCGCTCGATCCCCTCCGCCGTCGTCTCGATCTCCAGCGCTTTGCCGAGCTGGACGAGCGTGTGGAGGAGGATCTCTCCCTCGCCGCCCTCGGCCAGCTGCGAGACGAAGGAGCGGTCAATCTTGAGGACGTCGACGGGGAACTGGCGCAGGTGGGAGAGCGAGGAATAGCCGGTGCCGAAGTCGTCGACGGCGATCTTGATCCCCAGGTCCTTGAGCTCGCGCAGCCGCCGCGCCGTTTCCTCGGCATTGGTCATCAGGGCCGTCTCGGTGATCTCGATCGTCAGTGTCTCCGGCCTCAGCCCGCTCAGCTCCAAGGCGTCTTTGACGTCGTCGATCAGGTCGTCGGTGTCGAGCTGCAGCGCCGAGACGTTGACCGAGAGCTCCAGCGGCCTCCCCTCCAGCTGCCAGTCCGCCGCCTGCATGCAGGCCTCCTTGAGGACCCAGGCACCGACGTCGACGATCAGCTTCGACTCCTCCAGCAGCGGGATGAAGTCCTCCGGCTCGACCACGCCGCGGCCGGGGCGGCGCCAGCGGATCAGGGCCTCGACGCCGGTCGGCGTCATCGTGTGCAGGTCGAAGGTCGGCTGGTAGAGGAGGAAGAACTCGCCGTCGTCGAGGGCACTCTGCAGGTCCATCTCGACTTCCAGCCGGGACTGGACCTCGTCCTCCATCCCCGACTCGAAGACGAGGAAGCCGCCCTTGCCGCTCCACTTCGACCGGTACATGGCGATGTCGGCATCGCGCAGCAGCTCTTCGGCCGAGGTCCGGTCGCCGGTGGCGATGCCGATGCTCGCCTTCACGTGGACCAGGGACTCGCCTTCCTCGCCGAGCGCGAAGGGCTCGGAGAACGCTTCCTGCAGGCGCTCGGCGATCAGCTCCGGGCCGGCCGCCAGCGAGAGCCCGTCGGCGACGACGACGAACTCGTCCCCGCCCATCCGGCCGAGCGCGTCGGTCTCCCGGATCACGCCCTCCAACCGTTCGGCGACCGCACAGAGCAGTTCGTCGCCGGTCGCGTGGCCGAGCGAGTCGTTGATCGCCTTGAAGTTGTCGAGGTCGACGAACAGCGCCGCCACCGGCTCCTGGTTGTGGCGCGCCCGGGTCAGGGTCTGTTCGATCCGGTCGAGGATCAGGGTCCGGTTCGGCAGCCCGGTGAGCGCGTCGTGGGTGGCGAGGAAGACGAGTTCCTTCTCGCGGCTGCTGAGTTCGTCCTGGGCCCGCTGGCGCTCGTCCTCGAAGGACTGGCACATCCGCACCAGGGTGACGTCGAGGCTGCGCTGGACCATTCCGCGCGCGGTCGCCAGCGTCTCCGCCGTGAGGTCGAGGTCGGCGGCGCTCTGGTCCAGCACCTCGAGGGTGGCGTCGCGCCAGCGCAGGCACCGTTTCGTCACCTCGTTCAGCGCCGCCTCGCGCTGGGAGGCGAGCTGGGCGAAGATCCGCCAGGACTCCTGCCCGACCTCGCGTGCCACGGCCTCTCCCTCGCCGGCCATCCAGCGGGCGACGGCGACAGTGGAGACGGTGCCGACGTCCTCGAAGCTGTCTTCGACGACCTTGTCCAGCGTCTGTGTCGATTCCACCGAGCGGCGCATCATCCGGGCGACCACGTCTTCGGTGCGAGCGCTCAGCTCCCGGCCCAACCGCTCGAGCTCCCTTCCTCCCATGATGGTGGCCTTATCGCCCCGATCCCGCCCCGGCTTTAGGAGCACGCCCTCGTTGATGCGTCCTCAACGCTTGTTCGGTTAGCCTGCAGCGCACATGGGGTCCGATTCTCAGGAGGCCGGTGCCGCGCAGGCGGCCAAGCCCGACCGCAACCTCGCCCTCGAGCTGGTTCGCGTCACCGAGGCCGCCGCCCTCGCCTCGGCCCGCTGGGTCGGGCGGGGCGACAAGATCGCCGCCGACCAGGCCGCCGTCGACGCGATGCGCCACGTCCTCGACTCGGTCTCGATGGACGGCACCGTGGTGATCGGCGAGGGGGAGAAGGACGAGGCGCCGATGCTCTACAACGGCGAGCAGATCGGCGACGGCTCGCCCCCGGTGGTCGACATCGCCGTCGACCCGCTCGAGGGGACCCGCCTCTGCGCGCTGGGGATGCCGAGCGCGATCGCCGTCATCGCCCTCGCCGAGCGCGGCACGATGTTCGACCCCGGCCCCTGCGTCTACATGGAAAAGATGGCGGGGGGCGAGGAGATCGCCGATCTCCTCGACCTCGACCGGCCGCTGCCGGAGACCCTGAAGCTGATCGCCCAGCGCAAGGGCGAGTCGGTTGGCGACGTGATCGTCGTCATGCTCGACCGCCCGCGTCACGAGGAGGCGATGAAGGAAGTCCGCGAGGCCGGCGCCCGCATCCGCCTGATCACCGACGGTGACGTCTCCGCATCGTTGCTGGCGGTCAGCGAACGCTCGCCGGTCGACCTGCTCTGGGGAATCGGCGGCACCCCCGAGGGCGTGATCTCCGCCGCCGCCCTGAAGTCGATGGGCGGGCAGCTGATCGGCCGCCTCTGGCCCCGCGACGACGGCGAGCGCTCGGCCGCCCTCGACGCCGGCTACGACCTCGACCGGGTTCTCACCGCCGACGATCTCTGCTCCGGCGACGACGTCTTCTTCTCGGCCACCGGCGTCACCGACGGCGACGTCCTTCAGGGGGTCCGCTACCGCGGCCCCGGCGCCACCACCGAGTCGCTGGTGATGCGCTCCCGCTCGGGCACGGTCCGCCGCGTCCACGCCCGCCACGATCGCTCGAAGCTCAGAGAGATCATCGGCGAGCGCTACGGCTGAACCCGACCTCCGCGGGTAACGTGGAGGCGTGATCGCTGTCGCCGGCTCGACCGGCTACGTCGGGGGCCTGCTCTGCAAGCGGCTGCGGGAGGAAGGGCACGGGGTCCGGGCCCTGGCCCGCCGGCCGGAGCAGGCCGAGGACCTGAAGCAGGCGGGTTGCGAGGTCTGCCGCGCCGACGTGCTCGAGCCCGGGACGCTGGCCGACGCCCTCCATGGGGTCGAGGTCGCCTACTACCTGGTCCACTCGATGGGGCGGGGATCCGATGGGAACTTTGCCGAGCGCGACCGCCGTGGGGCGGAGAACTTCGCGGCCGCCGCGGCCGCCGCCGGGGTCAAGAGGATCGTCTACCTCGGCGGCCTCGGCGAGGGCTCGAAGCATCTGGACAGCCGCCACGAGACCGCACTGGCGCTGCAGGCCGGCCCTGTCCCGGTCAGCTACTTCCGCGCCGCGGCGGTGCTCGGCGCCGGCAGCGAGTCGTTCCGCACCGCCTTCTACCTCGTCCGGCGGCTGCCGGTGATGATCACCCCGCGCTGGGTCACCACCCGCACGCAGCCGATCGGGGTCGCCGACGCGGTTGCCTATCTGGCCGCCGCCGCGGATCTCGGGCTGGTCATCGATCGGGAAATCGAAATCGGCGGCCCCGACGTCACCACCTACGGGGGCATGATCGACGAGCTGGCCGAGGTGCAGGGCCGGCGACCGCCGCTGCGGATCACCGTGCCGCTGTTGACCCCGGCGCTCTCTTCCCTCTGGATCGGCCTGGTGACTCCTGTTGACGCCGGTGTCGCGAAGCCCTTGATCGAGGGCCTTGCGACTGAGACGATCGTCTCCGATCCTTCGGGGATGGAGCTGTTTCCTACGGTTCGGCGCACCCCCCTCGGTGACTCGTTACGCAAAGCAGTTGAAGACTCCCGTGTTCTTCAGTAGAACTATCTGTACCAATTTAAAAAACTGCTGATACCATGCACTGGGAGAGGAGACCAGGTTGGTCGGATCAGAAGCAGCTACGTCGTTGGCCAGTCCCGATACGGAACACCGCTCGGGTGAGCGCACGCTCGCCCTCCTGTCGACGCCGCTGAATTTATCCGTTCTGCGCGCCCTCTCGCAGCGGCCGATGCGGCTCGCCGAACTGCGTCAGGCAACCGGGCTCCCCGCTCAGACCACCCTGCGGGGCCACCTGGGCGGGCTCGAGGAGATCGGCGCCCTGGCAAAACGGCCGACCCAGCGGATGCCCTACGCGGTCGAGAACGAGCTGACCCCGATGGGGCAGGAGTTGCTGGGCGTCGCCCGATCGCTGGACACATGGCTGCAGCGGGCGCCGGTCGGCCCGGTCTCGCTTGAGTCCGGGGCGGCGAAGGGAATCGTCAAGGCCTTCGTCGACGGCTGGGGATCGTGCGTCGTCAGCACGCTCGCCACCCGGCCGATGTCGCTGACGGAACTCGATCGTGAGATCTCCGAGTTCAGCTACCCGGCCCTGGAGCGCCGGCTTTCGAGCATGAGGATGGCGGGTCTGATCGAGGCCCAGCCGGCCAAGGGCGCGGGGACGCCCTATGCCCTCACCGAATGGGCCCGGCGAGGCGTGCGGCCGCTCGCGGCCGCGGTCCGCTGCGAGCGTGTGTACATGCCCGAACGGGCGGCACCGGTCACCGAGGCCGACGTCGAGGGGGCGTTCCTGCTGGCGACCCCGCTGGTGGACCTGGGAGAAGACAGCAGCGGTACCTGCCAGCTCCAGGTCGAGGCTGCCTACGGTCTGGACAAGGAATCGGGAGTCCGGGTCGAGGTGGAGCACGGGAAAGTCGTCGCCTGCGTTTCCGGGATCGGCGAAGAGAGCGCCGCCAGCTATGCGATCGGCACCACGACGAGGTGGCTCGCGGCGATCAAAGAGGGCGCCATCGACGGCCTTCGCTTCGGCGGCGGCAAACAGCTGGCGGAACGGCTGGTCCGCAGGATGCACCTCACCCTGATGGAGTCCTAGCCGCCTTTTCGCGCTCTGCCTGTGCCACGTCTTCGCCGACGAAGGGGACGAGCAGGTTGTACGTGAGGTCCGGCAGCAGCCGGGGAAGCTCTGCCGCCCGGCCGAGGACCACCTCCTCGTAGATCTGGGCCAGGATCGCCCCGACCGCCAGCTGGGTCGCCTGGGTCAGCGCCGGCGAGGGACCGTCGTCGGCGAGGCCGTCGTCGAGGAGCTTCGTGAAGCGGGCGTACTCGGCCTGGAAGGTCGAGCGGAAGGCGGGCCCGACCGTGCTCATCTCGACGAGGGTGAAGTGGGCGGCCTCGGGATCGGCGGCAAACCACGCCAGCGTCGCCGCCAGCGCCTCGCGCATCCGCCCCGGCCACGGTCCCGACGCCGTGTAGGCCGTCCGCACCCGCTCCTCGAGGTCGTCGACGAGGATCTTGTGCGCGGCGAGCATGCAGTCGAGCTTGTCGTCGAAGATTTCGTAGAAGCTCTCGCGCCCGACCCCGGCTTCGCCGAGGATGTCGGCGACGGTGGTGGCGTCATAGCCCTTGCTGACGGTGACGCGGACGACGGCCGCCATCAGCCGCTCCCGCTGTGAGCGCTCGATGATCTCCCGCGGCAGCCCGTGGCGGCCGCGCGGAAGTCGCCAGCGGCGCAGGTCCTCGCTCCCTTCCATCACCGCTTCGCCATGCCGGTGGTCTCGTCGGTGCCGGCCAGCTTCGACTGCTTGAGCGCTTCCTCGTGCCCGCCGTAGGGGCTGACCGCCAGGTAGACGATCTCCGGCAGCAGCTCGGGCAGGCGGTCGGTCTGGCCGGTGGCGATCTGGTTGAGGAGGAGGACCTGGGCCTGTCCGAACGCCAGTCGCGGGTCCAGGTGGGGCTCCGCATGGTTGCCGTCCTCGCTCCAGAGGGCTTCGAGCGCGGGAATGGTCGCCCGGCGATAGCGCTCGATCACCGCCGGGTCGACGGCGATCGCGTCGCCGCTGAGGAGCTGGGCGAGCCCGGGGCGCTCGGCCAGCGCGCCGAGGACGGCGGTCGCCGCCTTGCGGGTCGCATCGGCGGGCCCGTCGCCGTCCGAGTGGGCGCCGCCGGCGGCTGCCTGGAGCTCGGAGAGGCTGTATTCGACCGCGGCGTCGAAGCAGGACCGCTTGTCGTTGAAGTGCTTGTAGAAGGTCGTGCGGGAGATCCGGGCACGACCGACGATGTCGGCGATCGTCGTCGCCGCGTACGTTTTCTCGGCGCAGCTCTCGATGATCGCGTCGATCATCCGTGCCCGCTGTGTCCGGCTGGCGATGTCGGGGGGCGTGGTCGGCCGCAGCACGCTGTTCCCCTCTTCAGAACTCCGATGTTTTCGCATCAGTGCGGATTGTTCCACCCTAGCTCCAGGTTGGACTCTCGGTCCAGCTTCGAGGACCGCGGAGAAGAATAAGACAGTTTTTATTAACTAGTCGAGGAGGCGCGCGGAACAGGCACGGCCTCGTCGTCGCAGCCGTCGCAGGGCGGTCGCGGCGCGGTGCCATAGGGAAGTTCGCCGGTCTCGTGATACTCGAAGCGGAGCGAATTGATCACCGCTCCCGCCATCAGCGCCAGGCTGAGCACGTAGAACCAGAGAAGGGCGATGAGGATGAAGCCGAGGGTCGAGCCGAAGCGCGAGAGACTGGACACGTTGGAGAGATAAATCGGGAAAAGCCAGTTGGCGAGCCCGGCGCCGACGGTGACGAAGAGCGCCCCCGGCCAGACCGCCCGCCAGGGCATGTGCCCTTTCGGCACCGCCCAGAAGATCACGCAGCAGATGGCGAAGGTGACCAGGAGGGCCGCCCCCAGCAGCAGGATCGTGTCCAGGGCCTTGATGTCGGAGAGGCCGAGGGGGAGGCGGTCGGTGCTGGAGACGACGGTGCTCTCCAGCGTCGGCACGAAGATGCTGGCGGCGATGAAGAGGAGGACGACGACGAGCATCGCGAAGGAGAAGCGCTTCTGCTCCACCCAGCCGCGGCACTCGACGTGGTAGATGCGGCAGAAGGCGGTGTCCATCGCCCCCCAGAAGGAGGCGCCGATCCAGAGCGAGCCGGCGAAGGCGGCGATCCCGATCGTCGCCGTGTTGTTCTCGATCCGGCTGAGGGCGTCGGTCAGGGTCTGCTGCTCGGTGTCCGGGAAGAGGCGCTGGAGGTCGGCGAGGACGCTGCTCTCGACGCCGCCGATCTTCAGCACCTGCCCGAAGACGAAGAGGACCAGGAGGGCGAAGGGGAAGACCGCCAGCATCAGGTTGTAGGCGACCATCGCCGAGAGCCCGGTGACGTTCTCGCGGTAGGCGCGGTTCCAGAAGGCGCGGAGCCAGGGGGTCGGGTGGCGGAGGGAGGGAGGCATTGACTTCACAAACTGAAGCGGGTACCATGCGAACAGGCGTTTGACTTGATTCAGATGCCGCCCACCTGGGCACAATGACGATCTCAACGGTACTTCGCGGACCTCCTCTTCGGTCCGCTTTTTGTCGGTCCGGCGCGACTTTCGGGTTGCGACGGTATTTCATCGCCAGGACTAAACATCGAGCGCAAGGGAACGAGTAAGAACGGATGCTGGTAGCAGAGCTTCAGGAACTGGACGAGGTAAAAAACCTCATTAACCGCGGGCAGCAGCTCGGCGTGCTGACCTTCGGAGACATCGCCTCCGCGGTCTCCGAGGTCGATCTGGACGAGTCTGACGTCGAGGACCTCTACGGGCACCTCGAGAAGTCGGGGATCGAGCTCGTCGAGGACATGGACCCGGCGCAGAAAGCCGCCGCCGAAGCACTTCCCGCCGACACCGGGAAAAAAGGCCGCCGGCGCCAGAAACAGGCGCTCGACCTGAAACCGGACATGACGACCGACTCCTTGCAGCTGTTCCTCAAGGACATCGGCAAAGTTCGCCTCCTGACCGCACAGGAGGAGGTCGAACTCGCGAAACGGATCGAGCGCGGCGACCTCGACGCGAAGCAGAAAATGGTCGAGTCGAACCTGCGACTGGTCGTCTCGATCGCGAAAAATTATCGGAACCAGGGCCTGCCCTTCCTCGATCTGATCCAGGAGGGGACCCTCGGCCTGGTCCGCGCGGCGGAGAAGTTCGACTACCGCAAGGGGTTCAAGTTCTCCACCTACGCGACCTGGTGGATCCGCCAGGCGATCGCCCGGGCGCTGGCTGACAAGGCCCGGACGATCCGGATCCCGGTCCACGTCGTCGAGAAGCTGAACAAGATCGGTCGCGCCGAGCGCAAGCTGGTCACCGAGCTGGGCCGCGAGCCCACCCCGGAGGAGATCGCCGAGGTAACGGGGATCGATCCCGAGGAGGTCGACTCGATCAAGCGCTCCGCCCAGGCCCCGGTTTCCCTCGAGAAGCCGGTCGGCGACGAGGAGGAGTCGGAGTTCGGCCAGTTCATCGCCGACGAGAAGGCCGAGTCCCCATTCGACCGGGCGGCGGACCTGCTGACCAAAGAGGCCCTCAAAGAGGCGCTCGAGAACCTCTCCTACCGCGAGCGCCGCGTGCTCGAGCTCCGTTACGGGCTCGGCGGCGAGCACCCGCGGACCCTGGACGAGGTCGGCCGCACCTTCAACGTCACCCGCGAGCGGATCCGCCAGATCGAGAACCAGAGCCTGAAAAAGCTCCAGTCCCTCGGCGAGGCGCAGAAACTCCGCGAGGTCGCTTAACGGTTGTGGGGGAGGGGTCAGGTGCCCCTCCTCCGGAATTGACCTCCCCTCCGCTGCGCTCCGGGGAGAGCATGCTGCGCGCTTCGCGCGCAAAGCCCAGATTGCATATCGCCGAACATTCCTCCGGAGGGGCACCTGACCCCTCCGTCAAGCGCCATCTGAAGGACACCCAGCGGCCGGGCCTCGCCCCATCCTGATGGTGCGTGTGGTGGGAGGGAGCGGTTGCCCTCTGACAGAGGCTCAAGAATCCCCGTTGGCGCCCTCGTCGCTCGATCAGCTGCGCGACGGTCTCTGGCAGAGGGCAACCGCTCCCTCGTACCCATCCCACCCTTCAAGCCGTCAGCTATTCCGGCCGATACAGGCCGGGATGTTTGACATCGATTCAGCGCTGCGCACTCTTATTGAGCGGGAGGGTTCTGACCTGCACGTCAAGGTCGGGGTACCTCCGACTGCCCGGCTGCACGGCGAGCTGGCGCCCTTTGAGGGGTACCAGCCGCTGACCCCGGAGGACACCGAAAAGGCCTTCCAGGACATCGCCGAGGTGCGGTCGCTGACCGAATTCGAGGAATGCGGCGAGGCCGACTTCTCCTACGCGATCAAAGGGCTGTCGCGGTTCCGCGTCAACGCCTTCAAGCAGCGCGGCTCGATCTCGATCGTCTGCCGCGCGATCCCCTTCGACATCCGCTCGGTCGAGGACCTCGGACTGCCGCCGGTGGTTACGAAGCTGGCCGAAGAGCAGCGCGGGATCATCCTCGTCACCGGCACCACCGGCTCGGGCAAGAGCACGACCCTGGCGGCGATGATCGACCACATCAATCGCAACCGGACCGACCACATCGTCACCCTCGAGGACCCGATCGAGTACCTGCACCCGGACAAAAACTCGATCATCAACCAGCGCGAAGTCGGCTCCGATACCGAAAGCTTCGCCCGCGCGATGCGCCGCGTCCTGCGCCAGGACCCCGACGTGATCCTGATCGGCGAGATGCGCGACGAGGAGACCGTGCGCACCGCCCTCTCCGCGGCCGAGACCGGCCACCTCGTCCTCTCCACCGTCCACACCCTCGATGCGACCGAGACGATCAACCGCATCGTCGACTTCTTCCCGCCCCACCAGCAGCACCAGGCCCGCGTCATGCTCGCGGCGACCCTCAGGGGCGCCATCGCCCAGCGCCTCGTCCCCGACGTCACCGGCGACGGCCGTGTTCCCGCTTCGGAGATCCTCGTCGTCACCGGCCGGGTCCAGGACCTGATCATGAACCCGGAGGAGACCGGCAAGATCACCGAAGTGATCGCCGAGGGCGAGTACTACGGCATGCGGACCTTTGACCAGTCCCTGATGCACTACGTGATGGAGGGCAAGGTCGCCGAGTCGATGGCCCTCGAGTTCGCCTCCAATCCGCACGACTTCAAACTGATGCTGGCGGCGGGCGGCCAGCGGGCGAGCGGCATCGAGCAGCTCGCACCCGCAACTGATTAGGGCGGGCGTCCAGATGACGGAGAACCGTGCATCGAGCGGCTCAAGGGTGTGCGGTGCCGGGCCGATGGCAGTTCCGGTGATCGGGTTCGAACGCTTCATCCGGCTGATCCGCGACCTGCGGCGCAACGAGCGCGGGATCGCGGTCCCGACCGCGCTGATGGCGCTCGTCGCAAGCTTCGCGATCGGCAGCGTCGCGGTGATGTCGACGGTCGACGTCCAGCAGGGAACGAAGCGGGATCACGAGTCCAAGGAAGCGATCGCGGCCGCGGACGCCGGCGCCAGCATCGCGATGCTCCGCCTCAACCGCTTCCTGCCGTACCTGACGACGACCAACCCGTGCGTGGGGCCGAACGGGGAATCACAGACCCCGAGCGGCGGCTGGTGCCCCAGCACCACCGCGGCCCAGGTCGGGAACGCCGTCTACAGCTACCGGATCAGCGCCTTCGGCTCGAGTGGCTCGGTCAACGTCGTCTCGGTCGGCACCTCGGGCACCGTCAGCCGCCGGGTCTCGGTGGGCCTCTACTCGGTGAGCGGGAAAAACGTCTTCGCCGACGAGAGGCTGATCGGCCAGGACAAAATCACCCTCGAAGGCTCGGCGGTCAACATCCGCACCGACATCGGCACCAACGGGGACATTCTCACCAGCGGCAGCCCGGTGATCTGCGGCAACGACCGCCATGGGATAGGCAAATCTGCCCCGACTCCCGACTGCAACGGGGAAAAAAGCGAAGGCAACAAGAACCTGCCCGCGGTCGAGGCGCCGGAAAACATCGCCACGGTCAACTCCAACTGCCGCCTGGCAAGGACCTGCTCGAACGGCGAATTCGATCCGATCACCAAGAACAACGGCCTCGACTGGAACTCGAAAACGCGGATTCTCGAAGTCGGCTCGCAGGCAACGCTGACGATGGGAGGAAGCGACCCCTATTTCGTCTGCGGGCTCTTCATCAACGCCGGCAAGATCATCATGCCGGTAGGGGCGACCGTGCAGATCTTCGTCGACACGCCCCAGCACTGCGGGCTTTCATCCGGCGCCGTCCAGGTCGAAATCAAAGGCAACGCCAACATCGAATCGACCGCTTTCAACCCGCAGCAGGGACTGTTCGAAGTCCCCGGGATCTACCTGATGGGCAACGGTGCGGTCAACCTCGCGGGCACCTCGGGGACCAACGAGCTGCTGCTCTACGCACCCGAAAGCGAAATCGACATGGGGGGCAACGCGACCTGGAAGGGGATGATCGCGGGCAAGACCCTGAGGATCCACGGAAATCCGACGGTCGAATCGGATCCCAACATCAAAGAACCGGACATCACCCTCGCCGGTCTCTGGCAGCGCACCCGCTACGTCGAGTGCACGGGCGCAACCGCTTCGCCACCCGACGCCAACTGCTGAGCTGAAGCTGTCCGCCCGACCCTCAAGGTCGGCTCGCCCTCTGTCGAACAGGTATAGGCGAACGTATGAGGGACAAGCTCAACGAAAACCCGGTTGCGCAGGCCGTTCTCGTCGGCGTTCTACTCCTGCTCGCCGCCGTCTTCCTGCTGGGGAAAATGGGTGGCGGCTCCGAAGAAGAAGGCGGTGAAGAATCGGCAGCGGGGACGGCGGCGGTTGCCGCCGCTGCCGCTGAACTCGAAGCCGGGGGACAGCCCGCGGCGCTGCCTCTGCCGGGCTCGGGCCCCGGATCCCTGCCCGCCCCGCCCCGCCCCGTGGTGGCCGCATTCGAGGCCGGGCAGACGGTGGCCCTGCTGTTCGTCCGCGAAAAGGGGGTCGACGATCGACTCGCCGGCGAGGCGGTACGCGATCTGGAATCGAAGCCCGAGGTCGCAACCTTCGTCGTCCCGCCTGCCGATCTGATCCGGTACGTGACGATCGCCCAGGGGGTCGACCTCAGCCGGCTTCCCGCTCTGGTCGTGATCCGACCGAAGGACCTCGACCAGGGCATCCCCAGCGCCTCTGTTCAGTACGGCTTCCAGGACTCCAGCAGCATCGTTCAGGCTGTTGTCGACGCCAACTACCGCGGCCGCTACCTCCCTTACCACCCCTGACGATGGACTCACAGGACTATCCGAGCCACCTGCGCCCGGTGCCGTCCTCAGGCGACTCCACCGCGCCGGCGCTGGAGCCGGAGTCGTCGGGGACGCCGGGGCTGACCCAGCCGAGGACGCGCGGTCGCTCGAGCGGCTTCGTCACCGACGTCATCGTCGACCTCGGCTACGTCGGCGACGACCGCGCCCGCCAGGCGATCGAAGAAGCCCGTACTGCGGGCAAGCCGCCGGAGCGGCTTTTACTCGAGCAGGGCGCGATCAACGCCGACCAGTTCTCCCGCGCGGTGGCCGAGCGCTATGGGCTCGACCACATCGACCTCACCGCTTTCCAGGTGGACATGGCGGCGGCCAACCTCGTCTCGGTCAACACCGCCCGGCGCTACCGGGCCCTTCCCGTCGGCTTCGTCAACAAGGAGACGCTGCTGGTCGCGATGTCCGACCCGACCAACGTCTTGGCGATCGACGACCTGCAGATCGCCACCGGGCTCGACTGCCGGGTGGCTGTCGCCGCCGACGAGGACGTCGAGGCGCTGATCGGCCGCCTCAACACCCTGCAGAGCGCCGTCACCGAGGCGACCGTCGAAGAGGCGGAAGTCGAGGAAGACCTCGCCGAGGTCTCCGACATGCAGGTCAGCGCCGAGGACGCGCCGGTGATCAAGCTCGTCTACAGCATCCTCGGTCAGGCGGTGGGGGAGGGGGCATCGGACATCCACTTCGAGCCCGACGAAGACGAGATGCGGGTTCGCTTCCGCGTCGACGGCGTCCTCCGGGAAGCCGCCCACGTGCCGAAGCGGATGATCAACGCGGTCGTCTCGAGGGTGAAGATCATGAGCGACCTCAACATCGCCGAGAAACGTGTCCCTCAGGACGGGCGGGTGAGCGTTTCGGTCGAGGACCGCAAAGTCGACCTCCGTATCACCACGCTTCCGACCCAGCGCGGCGAGGGGGCGACGATCCGCATCCTCGACACCGACAACGCCCAGCGCTCGCTCGACGACCTGGGAATGGACGGGTCGGCCCGCGAGCGCTTCGAGCACTCATTTCGCCAGGCCTACGGAGCCGTCCTCGTGACCGGGCCGACCGGCTCGGGAAAGAGCACCACCCTCTACGCGGCGCTCGGCGACCTCAACCACGTCGAGAAAAAGATCATCACGATCGAGGACCCGGTCGAGTACCAGATCGGCGGCATCAACCAGATCAACGTCAACCGCAAGGCCGGGCTCGACTTCGCCACCGGTCTGCGCTCGATCCTCCGCGCCGACCCCGACGTGGTGATGGTGGGCGAGATCCGCGACGGCGAGACCGCCCGGATCGCGATCGAGGCGGCGCTGACCGGCCACATGATGCTCTCGACCCTGCACACCAACGACGCCCCCGGCGCGATCACCCGCCTGACGAAGATGGGCATCGAGGCCTTCCTGATCGCCTCGGCGGTCGATTGCGTGGTTGCCCAGCGTCTGGCGCGGAAGCTCTGCAGTCACTGCAAGCGACGGACCGTGGTGCCCGTCCCGGCGCTCGCCGAGGCCGGGATCCGCGCCGCCACCGAGCTCGAGGCCTACGAGCCGGTCGGTTGCGGCCGGTGCAACCAGAGCGGCTACAAAGGTCGCGTCGGCCTCTACTCGGTGATGGCGATGAGCGAGCGGATCAAAGAAATGGCCGTCGCCCAGTCGCCGGAGGCTGAAATCGGCACCGCCGCCCGGGAAGAGGGCATGTGCACCTTGCGCGAGGACGGTGTCGAGAAGATCCGCGGCGGCCTCACCAGCCTCGAGGAGGTTCTCCGTGTCACCGCTTAAGGAATCCGAGTAGGAGACCGATCTAGACCCATGGAGTTCGACTTCTCAGAGGTCCTGCGCCGCATGGTCGAGGCGCGCGCCTCGGACGTGCACCTGACTGCGGGATTTCCCCCGGCGATCCGAGACAAGGGCAAGATCACGCCGATGGAGGGCTTTCCCGTCCTCGGGGGCCAGGACACGCGCGAGGTCGTCTACAGCATCCTCAACGATGACCAGCGCAAACGCTTCGAGAACAACAAACAGCTCGACTTCGCCTACGCGATTCCCGGCGTCGCCCGGTTCCGCGTCAACTGCTTCTTCCAGCGCGGCGCGGTCAGCGCTGCGTTCCGCTTCGTCCCGCAGGAGATCCCGGCCCTCGACTCGCTCGGCGTCCCCCAGGTCCTCCGCGAGCTGACGCAGAAACCCCGCGGCTTCGTGCTCGTCACTGGACCGACCGGCTCGGGCAAGAGCACGACCCTGGCGGCGATGATCGACGTGATCAACCGCGACCGCCAGGACCACATCCTCACGATCGAGGACCCGATCGAGTTCTTGCACCACCACAAAAAGTCGATCGTGAACCAGCGTGAGGTCGGCTCCGACGCCGAGGACTTCGCGCTCGGGCTGAAGGCCGCCCTGCGAGAGGACCCCGACGTGATCCTGGTCGGCGAGATGAGGGACCTGGAGACGATCGGCACCGCGCTGACCGCGGCTGAGACCGGCCACCTCGTCTTCGCCACCCTGCACACCCAGTCGACCGCGCAGACGGTGGACCGGATCATCGACGTCTTCCCGCCCGAGCAGCAGGGGCAGGTGAGGACCCAGCTTTCGATCGCGCTGCAGGGGATCGTCACCCAGCAGCTGCTCCCCACCGCCGACGGGATGGGCCGCGTGGTCGCCACCGAGGTGCTGGTGCCGACGCCCGCCATCCGCAACCTGATCCGCGAGGGGAAAACCCACCAGATCTACGCCGCCGTGCAGACCTCCGGCGCGATCGGCATGCAGACGATGGACGCCGATCTCGCCCGTCTCGTCCGCGGCGGGAAGATCACCCGCAGCCTGGCCGAGCAGCGCTCCGCGGTCCCCGAGGAGCTCAAACGTGTGCTCGGCGGTGAGCAGCCGGTGATGGCGGCTGCGGTGCCTGCCTACGAGATGGGACAGCAGGCGCCCCCACAGCCACCTTCATACGTGTCGGGGGGCTAGCCGATGGCCACCGCCACCACCTTCACCTTCCGGGCCATGGACGTCGCCGGGACGGCGACCGCCGGCGAGCTCGAGGCCGACTCCAAGTCGCAGGTCTCCGAGCAGCTGCGCCAGCGCGGGCTGATCGTTCTTGACGTCAGCGAAAAAAGCAACCCGATCAAGATCGAGGACATCATGCGGCGCTGGAAGAGCGTCGACATGCGGGAGCTGGCGGTGTTCTCACGTCAGTTCGCGACCCTCGTCGCATCCGGGATGCCGATGCTGCGGACCCTCCACACGCTCGAGGAACAGTCCAAGGACGAGGAGATCAAAGAGGCCGTCGCCGGGATGCGGGCCGACGTCGAAGCCGGCAGCACGCTCGAGCAGGCGATGCAGCGCCACCCGCGGGTCTTCGACCGCCTCTTCCGGGCGATGGTCCGCTCCGGCGAGCAGTCGGGGCGACTGGAGGAGGCGCTGGACCGGATCGCCTTCCAGGTGGAGAAAACCGATGCCCTGCGCCGCCAGGTCAAATCGGCCCTGATGTACCCGGCACTGGTCTTCGGTTTCGCGACCGTCGTCCTCGTCGCGATCGTAATGTTCGTGATCCCGGTCTTCGCCGGCATCTTCAAAGAACTCGGGGAAGAACACCCCGAGGAAGCGAGTGGGCTGCCGCCGCCGACGCAGTTCTGCGTCAGCTTCTCCGAACTGCTGACCGGATACTGGTTCATCCTCCTGCCCGGTCTGGTGCTGTCCTTCTGGGCCTTCTTCAGATGGAAGAAGACCGAGCGCGGCAAAGACCAGTGGGACCGCTTGATCCTCCGGCTGCCGTTCAAAATCGGCGACGTGATCCAGAAAGTGGCGCTGGCCCGGTGGTCGCGCACCTTCTCGGGATCGGTCGCCTCCGGGGTGCCGATGCTGCAGGCGATCCAGCTGACCGGCGAAACGGCCGGCAACGTCGTCGTCGAGAAGGCGATGGAGGACGTCTACCAGTCGGTCAAGCGCGGCGGCTCGCTGGCCGCTCCGATCGAAGCGCACGACATCTTCCCGCCGATGGTCGGCCACATGGTCGCGGTCGGCGAGGAGACCGGGCAGCTGGAGACGATGCTCTCGAAAATCGCCGACTTCTACGAGGCCGAGGTCGACGCCAAGGTGAAGGCGCTGACCGCCTTGATCGAGCCGGTGATGATCTGCTTCGTCGGTGGCATGGTCGGGTTCATCGTCATCTCGATGTACCTGCCGATGTTCAGCATCTACGAAAAGATCCGCTGAGAGAAGAAGGAGACCTCGATCGACCGCTCGCCTCCCGCGAGCCGGAAGCTGATCGTCCGGGCCTGGGGGGCAAGCCGGAACGGGGCCGGGAAGTCGACCCGGGGATCGGAGCGGAGGATCAGCCCGTCTCCCAGGGTGCCGGGGACCACCCGCCAGGACTCGCCGTCCACGGTCGCCCAGCGCTCACGCGCCCGGTAGAGAAGTGAGCGCACGGTTTCGAGCCCTTCGACGCCGAGACCGTCGATGCGGGCGAAGACGATTGCCCCCCTCGCAGGGGCGGGGACCCGGATGGTCTCCCCGGTCGATGCCGTGACCCGGGAGATCTCCCGCGCGGCTCCACAGCGCTCGGCGGTCGGATAGAGCGCCTGCCAGCGAGGGGTGGTGCGGACGGCGCGGTACCGGCAGAGCATCTCGATTGCGGCGGCGGGCGGGTCCCAGGGCGGGTAGCGATCGTCGATCGAGCGGTCGATCACACCCTGGAATGCCGAGGTGTTCTGCCTCAGAATCGCCGACGGGCGTCGCGGACTCGCGAGGGCGTCGACGTCGAGGGCATCGAGCGCCGGGGTGTAGGCCTGATAGCCCTGGATCACCGGCAGCGGCTTCCAGTCGAGGTCGTAGGCCCACGCGGCGCCGATTTCCCACGGCTCGACGGCGACCTCGCGGTTCCGCAGCGTCGCCAGCGTCGCGGGGTCGATCCGGTAGGTCGACCGCATCGAGGCGGCGCCCGCGTCGATCAGGTCGTCTCTCTCGCTGCCGCTGACCAGGGCGTCGAGGTCCTGCCGCAGGTACTCGACGTGGTCGCCGGGCTGCAGCGAGTCCCAGACAGAGGGGCTCGGGAGCGCGGCGATCGAGAGCGCCACCAGCGGCGCCAGGAGCAAGCCCACCGGCGCGTGGGCGGGCAGCCGCCAGAGCCGATCCGGCAGCTGCCAGGCCAGGGCGAGCGCGGCGCCGAGCATCAGCGGGAAGAAGTCCGAGGCGTTGCCGAGGCCCTGGCGGACGAAGCTCTGCTTGAACATCGCGAAGCCGAACACGGCCGCCAGGAGGGCCAGGGCGAGCTGTCGCGGCCGCCCTCTTCCGGCTCCCGCGATGGCGGCCGCGGTGACGAGAAGGGCAACCGCGACAGCTGCCCAAGGACGCTGCCAGCCTGCGTCGGTCAGGTCTGCCGCCATCGCTTCCGAGTAGCCGCCGAGGACCTCGAGCGAATGGGAGACGTAGTCGGAAGCGTCCGCCGGCGACTGACCGGCCAGGACCCAGAAGACGGAGAGAGAGCCTAGGAGGGTGGCGGCGAAGAGGGGGAGGGAGCGCCTGCGGTCGGGGCCGGCGAGTACCGCGATCAGGCAGAGCACCAGGATCGTCGTGCCGAAGTTTATTTTCCCGAGCAGCTCGACGGCGGCGATGAGGCCGCCGCCGAGCGGGAGCACGAGGTCAGCGCGGGGCGGCGGATCCTTGCCGAGTGCGCCGGCGCAGACGGCGAAGGCGAGCAGCACGGCCCCGGCCTCGAGCCGTCCCACCACCAGTACCGCGTAGACCAGGGCGGCGGCGAGGAGCAGCGGCATCGCCCGGCGAGCGGACCAGAGGAGGGCAGTCGCGAGAGCGACGTAGACGCCCGCCTGGTAGAGGAGGGAGATGGTCCAGAGCCCGCCGTCGTAGAGGACCGGCTGCTCGAGGAAGCCCAGGGGCCCATAGGCGAAGACGAACTCGGTCCCGAACCGCGGGCCGTCGGGCACCGCCATGTAGAGGCCGGCCACCCAGGAGGCGTCCGGGCCGACCGAGGGCACCGGCGAGACGATCGGCCAGCTCAGCAGGGCGATCAGGGCGCCGACGAAGGGAGAGGAGACCAGGACGCCGGCCAACCCTGCGGACTCGAGTTTTCGCGCTGCCCGCAGCTCCACCGGTCTGGTTTCTGTGAGGGGCGGTCGTGCCCTGCTCAATTCGCCCCTTCGGGCCGCCGATATGAACCCATGGCCCTGGTCGCAAGGCGGGTAATCCCCTACGTGCTCGTGGTGCTCGCGAGCGCCTGGATCGCCTCTACCATCACCCTTCCGGGCGACTGGGAAGTGGACTCGTGGCCGGCGGTGCACGTGCTCGCCAGTGGCGATATCGGCTCCTATCTCTCGGCGACCCCGATGATGGGCCCGTTCGCGACTCTGGTCCAGGCGCCCTTCGTGGCCCTGTCGGGAAGCTCCGGAATCGAGGCCTACCGGTGGGCAGCCTTCCCCTGCCTATTGGCCGCGGGCCTGCTCGGGGTCTACCTGAGCGGGACCGCCGGCCGCCGTGGCGCCGGGCCGCTCGGCCGCTTCTTCCTGGCCGCCGTCTGCGTCTTCAACCCCCTCACCTTCCAGGCCCTGCAGGCCGGGCACCCGGAGGAGATCCTCACGGCGGCCCTGGCCGTCGGGGCGATCGCCGCTGCCGCGGAGGGACGCCGTTGGCAGGCCGGCGTTCTGATCGGGCTCGCGGTCGCCTCCAAGCAGTGGGCGGTGATCGCGATCCTGCCGACCCTGATGGCTCTTCCCGGCGGCCGCCTCAGGGCTGCCGCCGTTGCCGCCGCGGTTGCGGCCCTCTTGATGCTGCCCGGCTTCGCCGCCTCGCCCAGCTCCTTCCTCGGCGTTCAGGAAGAGGCGGCGTCGACCGGCCGGGTGGTGACCCCCTGGAGCGCCTGGTATCCAGCCGCGTCCTCGGTAAGGGAAGTGCACGAGGTCGGTGGCCATCGCCTCGTCGCCGATCGCATCGAGGCTCCGTCTCCGGCGGGCCCTCTCTCGCATCCGCTGATCGTTCTCTTGGCGCTCGCGATACCGGTAGCCGTGGCAATCCGCAAACGGTTGCCGATCACGGGCTCGGAGGCGATGGCGCTGCTCGCCTTGCTGGCGCTCCTGCGCTGCGCGCTCGACCCGGTCGACAACCTCTACTACCACGCGCCCCTGCTGCTCGCCCTGGTCGGTTGGGACGCATTTTCCCCGCGCGGTGCGCCGCTGCGCTCGCTGTTCGGACTCGTCGCCGCGGCCTTCTTCTGGCGAGCCGCGCGGGAGAGCATCGATCCGGCGACCTTCAACCTGGTCTATCTCGCGGTCGTCGTCGCGGCGGGGATCTTGATCTCCTCATCGGTTTTCGGTCGATCCACTGGACGCGCGTTCAACCGGTCCAACTTTTCGCTCCAAGGAGCCCCAATTTCAGGGATCAAGTAAGTCGCCCAACGGTCGATGTAGGGCAGGTGATGAATCTGCCAGTGCTTCGGTGCCAAAGGCAAACCCGCTGTGAGGCGGGGGCGCAAAGCCGTCGGGGCTCCCTTATGGGAGTTGGCCGGGCTACCACCGGGGTCGACAGACACCACGTGGCTTCATGCGACGGGGCTCTGGCGCAAACGATTAGGACCATAGGAGGTCACTAATGTTTCTCCAGAATCTCCGGGCCAAAGTAGGCGCCCGGCTCAACGGCGACAGCGAGGCGGGCTTCACGCTCATCGAGCTCCTCGTCGTCATGCTGATCCTCGGAATCCTGGCCGCGATCGCGCTGCCGGCGTTCTTCAACCAGAAAGACAAGGCCGGCGACGCCAAGGCCAAGGAGTACGCACACTCCGCCCAGGTTGCGATGGAGACCTACTCCACCGACAACAACGGCAGCTACGCCAGTGCCGACGTCTCCAAACTGGAAGCGATCGAGCCCACCCTCGCCAGCGCCGAACTGGAAATCCCGGCGGCGAACCTCGGCACCAATAAATACGAAATCGTTTCCAAATCGGACAACGGCCACACCTTCACGGTGAAAAACGTCTCCGGTGTGCTCACGTTCCCGTGCGCAACCGCCGGCAAAGGCGGTTGCCCGAGCAGCGGTAAATGGAGCGAATAGCGATTCGGTCCTGATGGCCCCGGCCATCACCTGAGTCGTCGAAGGGCGGGCCGATCGGCCCGCCCTTCGCGCTTTGTCCACTCGCAAGCCCAGGCCTAATTGGATGACCGCTTTCCGCCGATACCTGAACTCGATGCCCCGCAAGGCCCCGATTGCGCTGTTTGTCCTGCTTGCGGCTGCCGCCGCCGCCCCCAGCGGCGCCGCTGCCGCCGCGGCCGTCTACGACGGCATCTCCGCCGACGGCAGCGTCGCGATCTTCAGCACGAGCGAGAAGATGGTCACCGGCGATACCGACGGCCAGGAAGACGTCTACGAACGCACTTTTGACGCAGGGCTGGGCGAATACGTGACGCGGCAGGTCTCGCTCGGGCCCAAAGGGGGCAACCAGGCCCTCCCCTCCCAGTACAGCGGCATCTCCGAGGACGGTTCCGAAGTCTTCTTCTCCACCAAGGAGCAGCTCGTCATCGGCGACACCGACGCGCACGAGGATGTCTACGTCCGTAACCTCCTCGCCAACCGGACGCTTCTCGTCTCCCAGGGAGGCGACTGCCCGGCGCCCTGCGGCAACGGCCCCGAGGATTCCAGCTTCGTCCCCGGCGGCGTCGTTCCGGACGGTGGCAGGGTCTTCTTCGCGACGACCGAAAAGCTCAGCGCCGCCGACGAAGACGGTGGTGCGCTCGACGTCTATCGCCGTGACGTCGAGGCCGAAACGACGGTGCTGGTCTCCGCCGCTGCGAGTTCCTGCAGTGGCTGCGGAAACGACAGCAAAGGTGCCTTTTTCAGGGCGACCGACCTGACCGGGGATCGGGTCTTCTTCACCAGCACCGAGAAACTCACCTCCGCTGACGGCGACTCCGCCACCGACATCTACGTCCGCGACATCGGCGCCGGTACGACCCAGCTCGTCTCGGTCGCCGGCACCTGCCCGCCGGACCTGCCGGTGGGCCAGAACTGCAACCCCACCTTCGGGGGTGCCTCCCCTGACGGCTCCCACGTCTTCTTCGAGACGAACGACCGCACCGCGGCCGGCGACCTCGACAGCTCCCAGGACGTCTACGACTGGTCCGGCGGGCCCCTCGTATTGGCTTCGATCGGACCTGACGGCGGCAACGGCACCCCCAACGTCACCTATGCCGGAACCTCTGCCGACGGGGGGACCGTCTACTTTCATACCACCGAGCGGCTCGACACGGCCGCCGACACCGACGAAGCCCAGGACGTCTACCGCCGCACCGGCGCCACCACGGCGCTGGTCTCGGCGGGGAGCGAAGGTCTCGGCAACGGCGAAGTCGACGCCACCTTCCAGTGGGCCTCTCCGGACGGCTCGACCGAAGCCGCGGTCTTCTCCACCAGGGAGTCGCTCGTCGGTGCCGACACCGACGAAGCCCAGGACGTCTACGAGCGCGCCGGAGGAGTGACCACCCTGCTCTCCACCGGTTCGGAAGGAGCGGGGGGAGAGTTCGATGCCGCCTTCTCCACCGCCTCGAACGACGGCTCGAGGGTCTTCTTCCTCACCTCGGAATCGCTGAGCTCGAAAGACAGCGACGAAAACTCCGACATCTATGTCCGTTCCGCCTCTGACGCCGCCCTCGTCTCGACCGGCCCCGTGGGCGGCAACGGGGCCTTCTCGGCGGGTCTTCACGGCGTCTCCGACGACGGCTCGTTCGCCTTCTTCGTCACCGACGAACGGCTGACCGTCGACGACGACTTCAACAACGAAGCCGACGTCTACTCGTGGAGCTCGAGCGGGACCCTGCTCGTCTCGGTCAAGAACTCTCCCGACCTGATCCTCGGCCCACCGCCGCCGGCCCTGGAAAACACGATTCCCGCTTCGCCCGCCCAGTCGACGAATCCGACGATCGTCGGCCAGGCGGAATCTGGGGCGACGATCAAGATCTACTCGACCTTCAACTGCTCCGGGGAACCGGTGGCGCAGGGCACCGCCGAGGAACTCGCCTCTCCCGGTCTCACGGTCGGCGTCGAAGTCCCCCTCGGATCGACCACCGCCTACCGGGCGACCGCGGAGGCGGACGGGATCGTCTCCGCCTGTTCGGCGGCGATCTCCTACACGCAGCAAGACCCGACGCCGCCGGGTGAAGAAGAAACTCCCGGAAGCGGCGAAACGCCGACCCCCCCGCCCGCCGGCGGTACCTCGTCCGGCTCCGGGAACGGCAGTGGAGGCGGCGGCACGAAGACCAAGAGCGGCATCGAATACGTCACGCCGCAGACCCGGATCACCTTCGGGCCGGCCTCGAAGACGCGCCAGCGCCGGCTCACCTTCCGCTTCCTCGACGCGACGGGGCAGCCGGGAACGCGATTCTCCTGCCGTGTCGACAAGCAGCGCTGGGTCGGCTGCAGCTCGCCCTTCAAGACCAAGCGCCTTGGCTTCGGTAGGCACGTCTTCTCCGTCAAGGCCGTGAACGCCGTCGGAACCGCCGGGCCGAGCCCGGTGAAGCGCGCCTTCAAGGTGGTGCGGGGCTGATGAGGCGACTGCGAGGGGTCGATCCCGAGGGTGGTTTCACGCTGATCGAGCTGATGGTCGCCGCGGCTCTCGGGGTGATCGTGATGGGGGGAGTGGTGACCCTGGTGATCACGGCGATGAAAGCCCAGCCACGGATCAGCCAGGAGGCCCAGAACGTCACCACCGCCCGCTGGGTCCTGGAGCGATTCACGCGGGAGATCCGTAACGGCATCGTCGTCGACAAAACCTCGCCGAGCTCGGTCTCGTTCAAGGCCTACGTGCGGCGCAGCACCTGCGGCGGCAGCGGCACGCTCGCCAGCGCGACGCCGGCGATCAAATGCGAGGTCACCTACACCTGCACGACGACCTACTGCACCCGCTTGGAGGCGGCCCCGGACGTGTTCACGGGAACTCCGGTGAGGATCTTCCAGGGGATCAACAGCAGCGAAGTCTTCAGCTGGGAACCGAGCTCCAGCCCCACCTACATCAAAGCCACCCTGCGCCTTCCCGATCCCAGCGGGGGCGGGGCGTTCACCGTCTCCAACGGCGCCAGTCTCCGCAACGCGACCCTCGGCTTCTGAGATGCGCGAACCGGCGAAAAGGCAGGAGGGCTACACGATCATCGAGGTGCTGGTCGCGATCATGATCCTCGCGATCGCAGCAATGACCACCTTCGCCCTGCTCTCGACGGCGACCCGCAATGCGCAGCGGGCGGAAGCGAGCCAGGTCGCGCTCGAGGTCGCAGAACAGGAAATGGAGCGCTTGCGGAGCATGGAATGGAAGAAGCTGGCGCTGACGGCAGCGCCCGAACCCTCGGCCAATCCAGCCGACCCGAACTACAGGGTCTCCAGCACCAGCTTCGCGCTGAACAGAGAACCCGTCGGTAACTACCGAATCCTCGTCCGCAAAAACGGCAGCCTCTACGGAGGCGGATCGATCGAAGACGGCACGGTCAGCCCCGGCCCGACCCCGTTCACCAGCGGCGAAGTCACCGGCAAGGTCTATCGGTACATCGTCTGGCGCAACGACGAAAGCTGCATGCCTGCGAAATGCCCCGGCGAACAGGACTACAAGCAGATCGTCGTCGCGGTCAAGCTCGACACGCCGCCCAGTCAGGCGGCTCAGCGCGGCTACGTCGAAGTCCAGTCCAGCTTCGTCGATCCGACCGACAGCAGTGAAAAAGACCCGAAAGCGAACTCCGAAGGCAAAATCGTCACCGCCCAGCAGTTCTACCTCAGCGACACCTCCTGCGCCGCCGCCGGCACCACCAGTCGCGCCGGAATCACCGGCGACCACCTCCTGCACAACACCCTGGGCACCTGCGCGAGCGGCACCCAGACGGGCAAAACCGTCGGCGCCCCGGACGCGCTGCTGCTGGGAAGCCCTCCGGACCCCGCCCCCGAAGACCCGACCAACCCTCTTCTCTACGACTACGCCAACGACACCTATCTGGAGCCGACGCCGGACACCGACAAGGGCCTCCAGATCCGCCGCGACGACACCAGCGGCTGCCATTACGTGCCGACCGGGACGACCAACCCCGAGGCGCAGATCCATCGCTGGGTCACCGATCCGATGGCAGCCAACTTCGTGATGACGAAACGGGTGACGCTCGAGTTCTACACGCGCA
>Ga0068868_100000518_pt1 | contig 25810 bp, 20 predicted proteins | sample KBSMisM42_FD_64660 | JGI IMG/M metagenome (GOLD analysis project Ga0068868, IMG submission 64660) | Miscanthus rhizosphere microbial communities from Kellogg Biological Station, Michigan, USA - KBS Miscanthus M4-2 | ecosystem: Host-associated > Plants > Roots > Rhizosphere > Soil ...
AGGATTCGAACCTCCGGCCCCTGCCTCCCGAAGACAGTGCTCTACCAGGCTGAGCTACTCCCCGACCGGAACCCGCTTTGAGTGCGACCCTAAGGTCGCGGCGGGAGCCAAGGCCGCGGCTAGATAGAGGGGGGCTGCCCGAAGCGCAACCGCCTATTCAGCGGCCGATGGTCGAGAGCCAATGTTCGTGGCGGACGAACTTCTCGCGCGGAGAGCCGGGACGGGCGTTCGCCGTCTCGGTTTCCTCTATTTTCCGCCAATCGTCATAGTCGGTTGGCATCACGCCGCGGCTGGTCAGAAGAGCCTTCAGGCCTTCGGCGCCGGTGCGGTCGGACGCGCTTCCGGGGGCCATGGCAGCGACGACCTGATCGGCGACTTCGTAGCCGTCGGGCCGGTTGGTGCCGATGGTGCCGCTCGGTCCACGTCGTGCCCAGCCGACGGCGTAGAGCCGGTCGGCGATGCGGCCACCCTCGTTTAGGAACCTGCCCCCACGATCGTCATAGGGGACCCCCTCGATCGGCGCGCTGGAATAGCCGATCGCGCTGATGATGAGGCTCGCGGGGATTTCATAGGTTTCGCCGGTGCCGCGCGCGCCGCCCTTCTCGTCTAGCTCGGTGCGCTCGACGACAATCTTCTCGGCCTTAGCGTCGCCCTCGATTCGTAGCGGCTTGGCGAAGAAATCGAAGACCATGCGCTTCGGCTTTGAATCGTCGGGCGGCGCCCTGACAAATTCGCGGAGGATCGCGATCGACTTGCGCTGTCCGGGCTCGAGCGCGTCGTCAGCTTCGACCGGCGGGAAGTCGGCGCCATCGACCACTGGCGACGAGGCATTGAGGTGGCCAAGCTCGCCCAGCTCCTTGGGAGTCATGGCGATCTGGTGCGGACCTCGCCGACCGAGGATGGTAACAGTCCGGATGGCCGATGCATCAAGGGCGTCGATCGCGTGATTGACGATGTCCGATCCTTCGAACTCGCCGCGTGTCTTGGACAGGATGCGGGCGCAGTCGAGCGCGACATTGCCGTTGCCGATCACCGCGGCGTGAGGACCACCGAGCGGCGGATCTAGGTCAGCATAATCGGGATGACCATTGTACCAACCGACGAACTCCGCCGAGCCAATCACGCCGGGCAAATCCTCGCCGGGAATGCCGAGCTTGCGGCTGTACGGCGAACCGACCGCGAGGATAACCGCGTCGTAGAGATTGAGAAGCTCCGCGACTGAGACGTCGCGGCCGACCGACACATTGCCGATGAAATCGACGCCAGAGCTTTCGGCGACCTTGTCGTAGCGCTTGCTAACTGCCTTCAGCGATTGGTGATCGGGCGCGACCCCGAAGCGGATCAGCCCGTAGGGGACCGGATAGCGATCGAGGATGTCGATGCGCGCGGATTCGCCATAGGCCTTGTCCAGCGCCTCAGCGGTGTAGAAGCCCGCGGGACCCGATCCGACCACTGCGAAATGCCGCATTCGCACCTCCGTTCGAAAGAATGCTTAGCGGCGATGCGGCAGTGCGTCAGCCCTTGTGGTGATCCTCGAGCAGGATGTCGCTTCCCTTGTTCCTAATGATCGCCTGAAGCGGACCTGCAAACATGCCGAGCATCCCGGGCAAGAGCATCTTCAGGTGGACCTTGGTCTCCTCGACGTCGATCACGGTCTCCACCGCTTCGCCCATCGCTTGGACCCTCATGTTGAGCTGGTCGCCGGACCAGCCGGATTCGACACGGCCGCCGCCCGGAATGTGTTCCTGCAGCTTGTGAATGTTGTTGGCGATGCGTCGGCGTGCTTCATCCTTGCCAAGGTTGTGCGGCAGGTCGACTTCGATGGGCTGTGACATAGGAGTAATACAGTGAGGCTTCGTTCAGCGCTTTTCAAGGCGCGCGAAGCGATTATGATTCGCCGATGCAGACGATCCTGGCCCTGATCGCCGCCCAGGTGGCGGCGCAAGCTACCCCCCTTCTCCCGCCCGTGGCGCCAGCCCCTGCCCCGATCAACAGCCCAGTCACCGAACCGCCTGCGGGCTCGAATCCCGTGGCGCCGTACATAACCGCCGGTCAGGATGAGCCAGGATATCGATCGTGGTACCTCGCAGCACCTTGGCGCGCGGCGCAGGTGAAAAGCTTCAACGATTATCTCGCGTCGAACCAGGTCGCGGGAATCCTGCCGACCTGGACGCTGCTGCGGACCGCGACCTCGTGGGCCGAATGCGGCGGCCAGCCATTCGAGGTCCCCCCACCAGAGGAATGGCCGCACATGGTTCAAACCCTGCGTTACGTGCACGATTATGTCGTGTCGGCGATCGGGCCGGTCGAGGCGGTATCGGTCTATCGCAACCCGATCCTGAACAAATGCGCGGGCGGAGCGCCGGAAAGCGCGCACAAGCTCGATTCCGCGATCGACATGGTCCCGCTCCGGCCGATCGACCGCCTGACCTTGATGCGGACGCTGTGCGCCGGCCACAACAAGCATGGGGCGGACTACAACGCCGGCCTCGGCTTCTACGCTTACCTTCGCTTCCACGTGGACAGCACCAAATACCGCCGGTGGAACATGGACCCGGCGGTCGCTGCAGAATGCCCCCCAATCGTACATCCGGAGGACGTGGCGTCGGTTGGCCAGCCGATTCCCGCACCGGCGACGCCGGGTACACCCATTGCGCCCGCAAGCACGCCGCCCGCACCGACAACGACTGCGACGCCTGCCCCGCCGCCGCCGACTGCGGTAAAGACGCCTGAGCGCGGAGAGTTGCACTAGGGTTGTGTTGCTCTAGTACAACACCATATCCCTCGGGACCGAAGAGGGGATTTGAATGGATTTCGAGAAGCTGACCGACCGCGCCCGTGGCTTCTTGCAGGCCGCGCAGACGATCGCGGTTCGCGAGCACCACCAGCGCATCGCCCCAGCGCATTTGTTGAAGGCGCTACTCGACGACGAGCAGGGCATGGCGGCTAGTCTGATCAGTGCCGCTGACGGTGACGCCAAGATGGCTCAGCGCGAGGTCGATGCTTTGGTCGCCAAGGAACCCGCCGTCACAGGAAGCGGCGCATCGCAGGCCCCGGGACTCGATGGCAACACCATCCGCATTCTCGACCAGGCAGAGCAGATCGCCCAGAAGGCCGGCGACAGCTACGTCACGGTCGAGCGGATCCTGCTCGCATTCGCGCTCGCCAAGGGCACGGATGTCGGAAACGCACTGCAGAAGGCCGGGGTCACGCCGCAAGGCCTGAATGCGGCAATCGAAAAACTCCGAGGCGGCCGGACTGCCGACACGCAGGGCGCCGAAGACCGCTACGACGCTCTGAAGAAATATGCACGCGACCTCACCGCGGTCGCGCGCGAGGGCAAGCTCGATCCAGTCATCGGCCGCGACGAGGAAATCCGGCGCACGATCCAGGTTCTCGCCCGCCGGACCAAGAACAATCCGGTGCTGATCGGAGAGCCGGGCGTCGGCAAGACCGCGATCGCCGAAGGACTGGCGCTGCGCATCACCAACGGCGACGTACCCGACGGCATCAAGGACAAGCGCCTGTTGTCGCTCGACATGGGCGCACTGATCGCCGGTGCTAAGTATCGCGGCGACTTCGAGGAGCGCCTGAAGGGCGTGCTCGACGACGTCCGGCAGGCGGCAGGCGACATCATCCTCTTCATCGACGAGATGCACACCCTCGTCGGGGCCGGCAAAGCCGAGGGCGCGATGGACGCCGGGAACTTGCTCAAGCCGGCGCTGGCGCGCGGCGAGTTGCACTGCATCGGTGCGACGACGCTCGATGAGTATCGCAAATATATCGAGAAGGACGCGGCTCTTGAGCGGCGCTTCCAGCCGGTGTTCGTGGGCGAGCCGACGGTGCCCGACACCATCTCGATCCTGCGCGGGCTGAAGGAGAAGTACGAGCTTCACCATGGCGTTCGGATCACGGACGCCGCGCTGGTTGCCGCGGCGACTCTCAGCAACCGCTACATCACCGACCGCTTCCTGCCCGACAAGGCGATCGACCTGATGGACGAAGCCGCGAGCCGGATCCGGATGGAAGTTGAATCAAAGCCTGAGGAAATCGAGAATCTCGACCGGCGGATCATCCAACTCAAGATCGAGCGCGAGGCGCTGAAGAAGGAGCAGGACAAGGCGTCGAAGGACCGGCTCGCGAAGCTCGAGGAAGAACTCGCGAACCTCGAGCAGCAATCGTCCGAGCTGACCCAACGTTGGCAGGCGGAGAAGGAGAAAATCTCCGCCGAGGCTAAGCTCAAGGAGCAACTAGACGGCGCGCGGATCGAGCTCGAGCAGGCGCAGCGCGCCGGAGATCTCGCGAAGGCGGGTGAGCTGCAGTACGGGCGCATCCCCGAGCTCGAAAAGCAGCTTGGCGACGCCCAGACCGCCGCCAAGGGCGCGATGCTGCGCGAGGAAGTCACCGCCCAGGATATCGGCGCCGTCGTCAGCCGCTGGACCGGAATCCCGGTTGAACGGATGATGGAGGGCGAACGCGAGAAACTGCTCCAGATGGAGTCGCTCATCGGCGCGCGTGTCATCGGACAGGAAGACGCGGTGAAAGCCGTGGCCGCCGCCGTCAGGCGTTCCCGCGCGGGCCTTCAGGACCCCAACCGGCCGCTGGGCTCGTTCCTGTTCCTCGGGCCTACCGGTGTCGGAAAGACCGAACTGACGAAAGCGCTCGCTGAATTCCTGTTCGACGACCCGCACGCGATGGTCCGGATCGACATGAGCGAGTTCATGGAGAAGCATGCGGTGGCGCGACTGATCGGTGCTCCTCCGGGCTATGTCGGATATGAGGAAGGCGGGGTGCTGACGGAAGCGGTACGGCGGCGGCCGTACCAGGTCGTGCTGTTCGACGAGGTCGAAAAGGCGCACGGCGACGTGTTCAACGTGCTACTGCAGGTTCTCGACGACGGGCGCCTGACCGACGGTCAGGGCCGTACGGTCGACTTCACGAATACGATCATCATCCTGACGTCCAACCTCGGCTCGCAGTATCTGGCGGCCCTTGGCGACGATGAGCCGGTCGAAAAGGCCGAGTCACAGGTGATGGAAGTGGTTCGCAGCCACTTCCGGCCCGAGTTCCTCAACCGGCTCGACGAAATCATCCTGTTCCATCGCCTGGCAGCGGGGCACATGGGACCGATCGTCGACATCCAGATCGCCCGCCTCGGCAAACTGCTCGAGGATCGGAAGATCCGGCTCGAACTGACCGACGCTGCGCGGGCCTGGCTCGGGCGGGTCGGCTATGACCCGATCTATGGCGCGCGGCCGCTAAAGCGCGCGGTGCAGAAATATCTGCAGGACCCGCTCGCGGACAAGATCCTGGCGGGTGAGATCGGCGACGGATCGGTCGTGCGGGTCGATGAAGGCGACGGGCAGCTGGTGCTGACGCCGGTCGGCGAAGAACGCGAAGCCGCCTAGTCGGCGCGCATCTTTTCAGACGCCGTGACCGCGTAGATCTTGCAGATCATCTCGCGTTCGGCCTCGCTCAAATGCGGGTTCCAGGTGTCGAGGATCAGGACAGCGCGGTCACGATCAGTCGGGTTGTGCGCTTCGTGCTCGATCGTATCGTCGAACACGAACGCTTCGCCTTCGACCCAAGGGCGGGTTTCGCCACCGACGCGGAAGGTACAGCCATCAGGGACGATCAGCGGCAGGTGCACGATCGAGCGAACATTCGTGACGCCAGTGTGCGGCGGGATGTGCTTTCCGGCCTTCAAGATGGAAAAAAAGACAGCGGGAGCACGGCCGGAGATGCGGCAGAGGGGCAGCGATTCGACAAGTGCCGCGGTTTTCGGAGCCCGGACGCAGGCGCTTTCGTTGCGCTCTCCGTCACGCCACAGGTGAAGCGCGCCCCAGTCGAGGGACTTGTCGAGCGGCGACCATTTGTTCTCGGGCACACCTGGCGGTTGTTCGACATAGGGTGCTAGCCCCGGATCGCTGTCCGCGAGGATGGCTTCGAGCTCGATCCGGATGTCATCGGTCGCCGCCTCGAGCTGCACCAGCCAGGGGAAATAGTCGCGGTCGAAGAATTCGTCGGCAGGCAGGAATGGATAATGGAAGCCGTGACAGTCATTGGCGAAGATCGTCCGGCGGCCGAGCAGGACACCAGTTGAAGCACGCACCCGGCGCTGGTCGCGAACGGAAGCCGAGGCAAGGTCACTCGTGAGGGCCCGGTCCAATGCGCCAGCCAGGTGATGCCGCTGCGTCTCGACGTAGCTTCGGGCGTGTTTGAGCAAGGCGAGGAATTCGAGCGATGGCTGATCAATCGCGACGGCAAGCGACAGGACGGCGCTCCAGCGGTTCGTGGCCGGCACATCCTCGCCCAGCCGCTCATGAAGTTGGGCGAGACGGATCAACGCCATCAAATTGCGCTGGTCGAGACCTAACGCCCGTTCGAGCGCGGCCCGCTCGCCCTCGTCCTCGCAAAGCTGGCGGCGGGCAGTCGCTAGATTGAGCCACAGTTCACCCGCGTCCGGGGCGGCATCACAGGCGCGCTCGAATTGCGCGGCGGCTGCCCTCGCATCGCCGGCGCGCAAGGCCTCCATGCCCAGCCCATTTGCTTCCGCGGCTTCGTTCGAACCGTCAGCCCCCATGCTGCGCCCATTGGCACCTCGACGCCGCGCGCGCCACCTGTTTAGGTGCGTGGGTGACTGACTGGCAGGACATGCTTCGAGACGCGTCGCGGCTGCGGACGCTGGGCCAAGTGGACGAGGCAATCGCAGCGTATGAGAAGCTGCTCGCGGCCAAGCCCGATCTCGCGGACAGCTGGTACAATCTCGGTTGGCTGCAGCGCAAGGCGCGGCGGTTTGAAGATGCGCTGGCGTCCTATAGCCAGGCACTCAGCCTAAACGTAAGCGGACCCGAGGAAGTGCACCTCAACCGGGCGGTGATTCTGTCGGATTTCCTGCATCGGCCAGAGGAGGCCGAGGGCGAATTGACGGCGGCGCTCGAAAAGAATCCGGCCTATGTTCCGGCGCTGCTCAATCTCGGCAATTTGCGCGAGGATCTGGGCGACAAGGCCGGCGCGCGCGAGGCCTACCAGCGAGCCTCGAAGGCGGAGCCGGGCAACAGCCTGGCACTCGCGCGGCTGGCTGGCGTGTCGCATTCAGGCGAGCTCGACACGAATTTGGTGCAACGCCTGCGGATCGCGATCGCGGGCTCGCAGGATCCAGCGGAGCAAGCTGACCTCGGATTTGCGCTTGCCGGCCAGCTCGATGCCGCCGGTCAGTATGATGAAGCCTTCGACGCCGCGCGCGCCGCCAACGACGCCAGCCGCGCGGCCACGAGCGCGGTCTATGATCGCTCCGCGCACGAAGCCTATGTCGATCGGATCATCGAGACGTTCGACACGTCTGCTCAGGGCGATGGACCTGCACCAGCCGTCTTTATCGTCGGAATGTTCCGGTCAGGCTCGACATTGGTCGAGCAAATCCTCGGTGCGCATGGCCGGGTGATCGCCTGCGGCGAGCTGGATCTCATTCCGACGATCGTCAGCCGCATCGAGAACTACCCCGAAGCGGTCGGCGACGCCGATCCGTCGACCGTGCAATCCTGGCGCGATCTTTATCTCGCCGGCCTCCCAGCGCACGGCGGCAATCTCCTGACCGACAAGCGCCCCGACAATTTCCTTCACCTTGGACTGATCAAGACGCTCTTCCCCAACGCGAAAATTGTCCACACGCATCGGAATACGCTCGACAATTTCCTGTCGCTCTATTTCCTGCATCTCGATCAGGGGATGGCCTACGCCCTGGACCTTGAAAGCGCCGCGCACTGGCACGCGCAGTACGAGCGGCTCATGGCGCATTGGAAAGCGCTCTACCCCGAAGATATCATCGACCTTGATTACGACGCGCTCGTCCAGGATCCGAAGTCCTTGATTGAGCGGTTGCTCGATTTCCTCGGGCTTAATTGGGAAGATGGTCTGCTCTATTTCCACAAGGCCAAGTCAGCTGTGAAGACGGCAAGCGTCTGGCAAGTGCGCCAGCCGTTGCACGCGCGGTCATCCGGACGGTGGAAGAATTATCGTAAGCAGCTCGACCCGATCGGCGCGCTGCACAAGGAGGATTAGCCGCTGACCGGCGTACCCGTTGCCTGTTGCTGATACTTCTCGATCGCGTCGCGGCTCTGCGCCTTCAGGCTCTGCCATTCCTCAGCCGTATGGCAAACGCGCTTGCGGCTGACACGCGATCCCGTGTCCTCCTCATTCTCACAGATTAACGCGCTCTTGTTGGGAGCCGTGGTCTGGGCTGGCGCCGGAGCGGTCGAGCCGCTGCCCTGCGCCGGGAACGTAATCTGCGCGGACGCGGCAGCAGAAGCGACCAGTCCTGCGACCGCGAACGAGACGAGCTTAAGCATTCAAGTCACCTCAAAAAGAAATGTAATTTCCACGACATAACATAGCTGCGATCGAAGCGCGAGAACCGCCTAGCCAGGACCACCAACGCAGGATTGACCCTCCTGGCAGCCCGCCGAGGTGCCCTGGCGCTGGAAGCCTTCGACACCCTCGCGATTCTGGCGACGGAATTGCTGCCACTCCAACACGGTCTTGCAAACCTTGTGGTTGTCGAGCCGGCTGCCGGTGGTCGATTCCACTTCGCAGACGATCTTGTCCAGGTCTTTGGCGTTCGTGCTCTTTGGGGCCGCATTGGCGGACTCGAAGCTCACGACCTGGGCGAAGGCGGACGAGCTCACCAACGAGGCCGCAAAGGCCAACGCAAGATACTTGCTCATCTCGGCACCTCCGTAAGCAACGGGATGAACCCACATAGCTTAACCCATGCTTGATAGCGAGGAGAGTCAGCGTCCCCGGGCAACGTCGAAGGCAACGGTCATTCGCTCGCCCTCCCCAAACGGACGGGTCCCGTGCCACATCCAGGACGGGAACAGGGCAAGACGTCCGGGCTTGGGCTCGACTATTCGGAAGGGCGGGAGATCGAGGCCAAGTTGGGCCTGCGGTTCGCCGAGCGTAAGCCAGCCCGCGTCATCCTGCCCCAGGTCTGGCGGAAGCACGATGTAGAGCGCCGAGCTTAGCCACCCCATCGGGTGAACATGGTTGGCATGGCTGCCCCCCGCCGTCAGCCGGACCGACCAGGCGCCGGTGAATTCAACTTTCTCCGGCCGCGAGCGAAGCAGCGGATGCTTCGGATCGGCAGGAGGCAACTGTGCAGCGTGCTCAGTGACCGCCTGCCGAATCACTTCGCGCATGGCGACAATCTCCGGCTCAATCCGCTGGAACAGATGGCCATCGGTCTGGGTACCACCGCGCACGGATTGCGAGAAGAATTCGCTCTTCGAGACATGGAGTTTGCGCAATGTCTCTGCGAGCCGATCAAGGGGTGGAAGTTGGTCCGCAAGGTCGTAAACACCCACCAGCCGTTCGTCGCCCTCCAGCCATTGCGACCGGGGATCGTTGGTCAGCCGCCAGGTCGACGCCGCATAATGCCAGAACAAGTCCTCGTCGGGCGTGCCGAGCCAGCGATCGATGACCCTGCTTGCCTCCCCCGGCCGGCCCGAGCGCAGCAAATGCCGGACGTGCCACATCTCGACATTGGCGAAGTCGAGAGCGGCCAATTCGGTGAAGAGCCGGTCGCCGCCTTCGATGTCCTCGCTTTCGGAGCGAATCGCGGCTTCGTGCGACGTGAACAGGATATGGTCGCCGAATAGCGCACGGCCCTGATCAATTCGCGCCATGGCGTCGTCGAAATGCTCTGCCTCGACGAGCGCGACCAGCTGCTCCCGCCTGAGCTCGAGGCTGTTACGGTGCTGAGCGAGGGCCTCGTCAAAGCTACGCGTGAAGCCCTGCCGCTCTCCCTCGGCCCATCTCATCTGGGCGAGCAAGACGTGCCCGTCAGTCCAAAGGGGTGAGCGCCGCACGGCCTGTTCGAGCCCGGCGACGGCTTCCGCGGATCTGCCCGCCGCCGCGAGCGCGGCAACGAAGCCTTTGACGACTTCGGGATCGTTCGCCGCGATCTTCATCGCCCGACCGAACTCGTCGACCGAAGGCAGGCCCGCCTCGAGCCGGGTCCGGGCGTATCCGTGCACGATGATCGGCTCGTTCGGAGCCAGCTGGAGCGCCCGCTCCAGCGCAGGAAGCGCTAGTTCGCGTTGCTCCTCAGCGCGATGGATCAGCCCCTTAATGTGCCACAGCCTGGGATCGTGCGGCGCGACCCGCAACGCGCGATCGACGTCTTCAAGCGGGAGTTTCGAATCCGGGTCCTTGAGGGCGGCGATCGCGTCGTCCAGCACCCGGCGTGGATTCACCGCCGTGCTAGATGCGGTCATGATTGGCCGGGGAATTCGCATTGGAAGCACCGATCACGCTGGCAACAGCTCGGCGTTCACGCGGCGCAAGCGCGGGGGGCCAAACGTCGAGGATCAGCACCACGCGCAACTCGTCGCTGTCGTTCCACGCTTCATGCTCGATCGTGTCGTCAAACACGAAGGCTTCCCCGACCTTCCACTCGCGCCGGGTTTCACCAACTCGGAAACCGCATTTGGGCGGCACGATCAGCGGAAGGTGACAGACCAGCCGAGTGTTCGCGACGCCGGTGTGCGCCGGAATCTTGGTGTGTGGCGCAAGTAACGAAAACATGGCCACCGGCGATGCGCCAGGAACCTGCGGCTGATCCATCTTCGAAACGGCTTCGATCGTGCGCGGGCAATGGCGCGCGTTGGCTTCGACCGGCCGCCCATCCTTCAGCAGATGGATCGCAGTCCATTTGCGGTTGTTGTTGAGCTCCTTCCATTGCCGCACGGGCACCCGCTCGGGATATTGGACGTACGGAACCATCTCCGCAGCCTCGGCCGCGATCAGGGCCTCGAACTCCTCACGAATTGCGCCCGTTGCTGCCTCGAGCGCGTCCAGGCCCGGAAACAGCGACCGGTCGTGAAACTCGACTTCGGGCAAGCCCGGGTAGTGAAAGTCCGAAGGCAGGGAATGAAAATGCACCGTCGTCCGGGCGCGATTGGACACGAAGCGCTCGGCGCGCGCCTGCTCCGCAGGACTAAGGTCGTCCGGGAGCTTCTCGCAGAGGTGATCCCGAAGCGACTGACGATATTCGTCGCGACGCTTCCGGGCATGCGCGACCGCAGGCTTCATCGGCTCCGGAACGTCCTCTTCCGACTGTAGCTGGGCGAGCGCCTGGCCATAGGCCTCACCCGCGCCCGGCGCCTTCAGGCCATCCATGATGACGGCGCGAGACAACAGCGCCGAGAAATCGAGCGGCGAGATCGATAGCGCGTTGTCGATTGCGGCGAGCGCGCCCTTCAAGTCCCCAGACGCTTTGCGCATTGCCGACAGCTTGGTCCAAAGGTCGGCGCTGGTTTCTTTTCCTGCGACCGCCTGCTCGAGAAGGGAGCGCGCCGCGCCAAACTGTCCAGCGGCAGCAGCACGATCAGCCTGTTCCTCGAGAGTCTGGATTTCGCTCATGCCTGCAATCATGGCGACGGAGGATGGAATTGCAACGCGCTGCTGTTCACGATGTCTCAGACGCTCGGGAATTGGTCCCTGATCCATTGGGAAAAGACCCATTTCTCGCCCGAGGTCGGGGGCAGGCCTGCATGAAGGGTGGTCGGATCGGGCGAACCATCCTGCCTGACATTCGCAAAGAAGAGGGCGTCTCCCTGCTTGGCCCGGTAGGTCATACGGATCTTCAGGAAGCTCGTCTCTCCACCTTCGTAACCGTCGTTCAGATAGATGAGGAAGGTCGCTATCCGCTGACCAAAGCGAGCGAGACTGTCATGATAAGCGCTGTTCGTCGGGTCGAGGAAGTCGTGGTGCGGCTCGAAGCGCTGCCCGACCGCATAGTGCAGCACTTGCGATGGCTCGAACAGGGGCACCGGAAGCCTGGTCCCTGCGGAGATCCGCTGGCGGATGACTTCGGTCAGCAGGTTCATCTCGCCGATCCGCAGGACGAGGAAGCTGTTGTCTCGCGAGGAATCGGTCACTTGCGCGCCGGTGTCCGTGTCAAAGACCGTTGCCGGCGCCAGTCGCTGACGAACCAGTGCGACGAGCCAGCGGCATTCCGCCGCCGTTGCGAACCCCCGAATCAGCCGAATACGCGGTGTTTCGGACAGGCTCTCCTTCTCGCCCGCTTCCATCCGCCGCTGCAGGGGAATCTCTCGCCGCAGATTTAACCAAAAGTCAGGCGTCGCATCGTCAGGGACCTCGGGGTCGGCGTGATTGTCCGCCAAAAGAAGCAGCTGTTCCTGTGCCGACCGCGAGCCCTGCGCAGCCGCCTTCACGAGGAAATGGAGGGCGCGGTCCCAGTCCGGAGGGCGCGCCGATCCGAGCGCATCCAAGAGGGCGCATCGCTCGCTGGCTTCCGCGTTGCCCACATCCGACGCAGCTTGGAGTAGCCCGGCGGCCCGCTGCACGTCCTCTAGCGACGGCCGCTCCCCAAGAAGCAGCTCCATCGCCGTCGTGAAGCCGTCGCTCATTGGGAGCCTGCGCCGGGCGCCTGGTTGCGGATCCATTGCGAGAAGATCCATTTTTCGCCGGAAGTTGGAGCCACGCCCGCGTGAAGCGTTTTCAGGTCGGGCTGGTTGGAACGGTCAACATTGGCGAAGAATAATGCATCGCCAGTGCGGCCCTTGTGGCTTAGACCGATCGCCGGAAAGGCCGTTTCACCACCTTCGAAATCCTCGTTCAGGTAGATCAGGAAGGTCGCAATACGCTGGCCATAGTGGCCGAGCAGCCCGGCGTAAGCGGAATTCGCTGGGTCGAGGAAGTCATAGTGCGGACTGAATTCCTGGCCCACGAAGTAATGAAGGACGTGGGGCGGCTCGAATACGGGCACCGGCAGGTTCGTCGCATTGGATATGCGGGCCCGGATAACCTCCGTCGCAACGTCCATCTTGGTCATCGAGAATTCGACGCCAGTATTGCTTCGGGTTGGATCGATCATGAAATCCCCGGTCTCGGGATTATAAACTGTGGCGGGCGTCAATCCACCGCTCGCCCTGGCGATAAGCCACTGGCACTCCGCCTTTGTCGCGAACCGGTCGATCACGCGAATTCTGGGATCGTCGCAGAGCGAACGACGTTCCGGTGAAGCTGTGAGGTGCCCGATATCGATCTGATCGCGCAAGTCGCGCCACGCTCCGGCCGGGCTCCCACTGTCCGGCGGCACGTCGCGCGCCAGGAGCATTAATTGGGCCTGGGCTGACTGAGATCCCTGGACGGCGGCGAGGACCAGATAGTCGAGCGCGCGTTCCCAACTTTGCACCCGGCCCGCGCCCATTGCCTCCAGCGACGCGAGCGTCTCAGAGCACGGGGCGTGTCCGCTGGTTGAGGCGGCTTGAAGCAGATCGGAAGCGCGGGGAGCGTCGATTTGGCCGTCCTTGCCGGAGAGCAACGAAAGCGCCAGCTCATGCTGGGCATCGATGTCGCCGGCGGAGACGCGCGCCTCCATTTCCCTAAGGTCCGTCACGGGCCGCATCGTTACGTGCGGCGAGCGCAAAAGAAAACGGCGGACCTCACGAGGAGGCCCGCCGCAATCTTTGCCTTTGAACGATCGGCTTAGAAGTCGACCGTCACGCCGGCGAACAGGTACCGACCCAGCGCGTCATAGACCTGCGGGTAGGTGTTGCCGTTACCGAACGGTGCGTTCGACACTTCGCCACCGACGATCGGAGGCATCTTGTCGAGGATGTTATTCGCACCCAGACGGAAGTTGTACTTGTCGGTGATGCGAGCGCTCAGCGCCAGATCGAAGTAGCTCTGGGCGTTGATGCGCGCGTTCGCCGGGGCCGCAGCCGGTGCACCCGGCTGAAGGTCATGATCGGTGCTCAGCGTGTCGAGATCGACCGCCGAGAAGTACCGCCAGCGACCAGAGATGCCCAGGCCGTTCGGCAGGGTGAAGCCGAGACGAAGCGTGTGCCTCCACTCGGGGCTCGGAGTGCCGCAGGTGTTTCCGTAGAAGCCGGCGCACTCATACTTGCCGTCCTGACCGGTAACGCCCGGGCGGAGGCCCGTGTCGACGCTCAGCTCCTTCAGGTACGTACCAGCCATGCTGACGTTAAGCGTGCCTGCCCCAAACACCTTGTGCGAGTAGGACGCGTTGACGTCGACACCCTTGGTCCGGAGACCACCGAGGTTGAGGTTGCGCTGATCGACGAAGCCCGTCGGCGACAGCCAGAGCGAACCGTTGCCGGCTGCGCGATGGATGAGGCTGCAGGTCGTTGCGCTTCCCGTTTGCAGACAGTTGTTGATGATCGTCTGGTACGGGATGCCCGGATTGACCAGGTCCTTGACCTTGATGTCGAAGTAGTCGGCCGATACCGCGAGTCCGGGGATCCAGCGCGGCTTGAGCAGCACACCGGCCGTGTACGTGTCGGCCGTCTCCGGCGACAGGTCGGTGTTACCGCCAAACAGGGCGTTGTACTGGTTGGCCGGGTTCGGCTGGATGTTGCCGTACTGAGCCGCCGTCACGCCGGTGTTGGCGCACTGAGCCGCCGTCGCAGTCGGAACCGCCCCTGCGCACGGGTCGACCGTACCGCCAAGAGCGACGTTCTGCGTCGAGAACAGCTCGACCACGTTCGGAGCACGAACTGCGCGGTTGTAGCTGCCACGGAACAACACGTCGGCCACCGGAGCGAGGCGGGCCTCGACCTTGTAGGTGTCTGTGTTGAAGTGGTGTCCGCCGACCTTGTAGTCCGAATAACGGTAGCCGCCCGTCAGGGTGAACTCGTCGATGAAGGAGTGGCTGACGATCGGTACCTGAAGCTCGGCGAACAACTCGCGAACGTCGAAGTCACCGGCAACCGGAAGGGTCGCGCCACCCTGGCCCGCGCCTTCGCCCGTCTGGAACGACAGGTCAGGCTGGGTTTCGAGGGCTTCCTTACGGTACTCGGCACCGACGTTCAGGCCGACACCGCGGTCCGCCCAAGGCGTTTGGATGCCGTATTCGCCACCTTCGATGGTGAAGTTCGCGTCAGCGATCGTCTCGTTGACGTGACCACGGAGGAGCAGCGGCGTCTGGAGATAGGCCAGGGCTGCCGGAGTCACACCACCCGTCTGGAAGATGTTGTACGGGACGCAGTTCGGGTCGAAGTTGAGCGAGCCCGGAAGCGACGAACGGCAGACCGGGGTCCCAGCGGGAACGCCGGCAACGCCGCCGACCGCCGGGTTGGCAACGATATCGAGGGCGCGACCAAGACGGGTCACGGAGAAGTCGTTGAGGTAAGTCTGCGACAGACGGGTCGTGCCGAACTGATAGTAGGCATCGTAGGACAGACCGCGAAGCAGGTCGCCCTTCATGCCGGCGACGACACGCCATGCAGTGTGCTCTAGGTGGTCCTCACGACCACCACCTTCGATGTTACGACGGCCGACGTAGGCAATCGCCTGCGTTACGCCCTGAGCATCCACGAACGTGTTGTTCGGCACGCAGATCGCGTTGAACTGCTGCGTCGACAACAGCGGGTTGTCGCAGTTGATCGTCGTGGTGTTGAAGAAGTCGCCCGACGGAGCGATGCGCGAATTCGAGCTATCGTCCATGAACATCGCTTCGAGGTACGGATGCGCACCAGGCGCGATCTCATAGTCGGCGAAGGTGCCGAAGGTGTAGCGTTCGTCCGGGCGCTGGTAGAAATTGTACGGACCGAAGTTGAACGGCACCGAACCCGGCACGAACTGGTTGCCTTCAACGTGGAACGTTCCGACGTTGGTAAAGAAGGTGCCGAACGCCGAGGTCGCCGAACCGCCGCAATTGAAGTCGCGCGGCGGCGTTCCGCTCCCGCGACCGCCTTGCGCGGCGGTGCGCGCGGCCAGCGCGCAGAAAGAATAGTCACGGCTTGCTTCGAGCACTGCGTCCTGCTTGCGGTAGGTCGCGTAGCCCATCACGTGACCACGGTTGTCGTCGAACGACGCACCGAACGCGGCAGCAATATCTTGCGCCCCACCATTGACGTTCCAGCCGTGCGGCGGCCGGAATCCGCGGGCAGCGTCGGCATTTAAAATGGCGTCGGATGCATTGTTGTAATGCATGAAGGTCGACGCCTGCGCATCAATGCGGAGCCCAGTGAAGTTCGTGTCCATGATGAAGTTGACGACACCCGAGACGGCATCTGCACCATAGACCGAGGACGCACCGCCAGTGAGCACGTCGACCCGCTTCACCATCGGCGCGGGAATGAAGTTGATGTCGGCGATCGAGCCGAGACGCGGGTCGCCCGGCTGGAGACGGCGACCGTTGACGAGGACTAGCGTGCGCGCCGCGCCAAGGCCGCGCAGGTTCACCGACGCCGTGCCGGTCGCGCCGTTGGAAATGTTCGAGCCCTGCGTGGCGAACGCCTGCGGCAGCGAGTTGATCAGGTCTTCGGTGCGGGTTGTTCCCGACAGCTTCACTTCCTGGCTCGAAAGCACGGTGACCGGGCTTGCCGAGGTCAGGTTCGGCTGCGGAATGCGAGAGCCCGTGATCACGATTTCCGCGCCGCCGCCGGATGGAGTTGCGCCTTGCGCATTGGTCGATGGCGGAGTGACTTGCCCACCCTGCGGAGCGGTCGTGTCCGGCTGCGTTCCGTTGGCGGTATCCGTGGGATTGGCCGGAGGCGACACCGCATCCTGCGCCAGCGCAGGAGTAGCGAGCGTGCCGGCCCCGACCAGAAGAGTAGTGGCGAGCAAGCGCGTGCGGAAGTTCAGCATGAGGATCAACCTTTCCGGTTTGCTGGGCGGAGACTCAACTCGGCCCAAGGTTGCGGAACACCGGGATCGGCCAGCGCTTCAGTCGCGATTCGAGCGCGCGCTATGGATTGCAATCGGAGCCCCTTCACTGCCGCGCAGTTTGGTTTGGCCACGATTTGCATGAAGGCGCTTGCCGCCAAGGCGGCGGTTGATGTGGCTAAATCGCCAGTTCAGCGGGCGAACGTCGCGCGGTTGCGGCTCAACGGCGGTCGACAAGGCGACGGGTGAAAGGGCATTGTGTCGTCGTGGCCACACTTCCGCTCGACCCGCCCCACGTGGAGTCATTCGAAGCAAGCGCCGACCTTGCGGCACTGCGCGATCAGCGCGTGCGCGCGGTTGTCTGGCTGACCCTGATCTTTTGGGTTTCGAATTATTTGTTGCTGACGCTGGCGACCGCGCTCGCCGGCAACACGCACCTGCGAGGGCTTATTTTCGTCCGATTCGGCGAGGTGCTGTTGGGCGTCTGCGTGTCGTTCCTGTTCCACCTGATGTTGCGCAGTTCGAAGCTGTCGACGACGCGCAGGCGTCTCATCGCGCTGGCAATTGTCACGCCGCTGGCCGCCGAATGCTTCGCCTGGGCCGTGTTCTTCATCGAGGCGGCAGTCGATCCGACGCTCAACCTTAGCGGTTTCACCTGGGCCGGCGCGGTCCGGACCATCGCCTTCTGGACCTGGTATTTCCTCGCCTGGGCGGGAATGTACTTAGCCGTGTCCTACAGCTTCGACGTGCGTGAGGAGCAGCAGCGCGCCGCCGAAATCCGCGAGCGCGCGCACGTTGCCCAGCTTCGCGCGCTGCACAGCCAGATCAATCCGCACTTCCTGTTCAACAGCCTAAACTCGGTCTCGGCGCTGATGCTGGAAGGCAGCGTGACGCTCGCCGACGAGATGGTGACGAAGCTGGCGCGCTTCCTTCGGCTGGGCCTCGCTGCCGACCCGACCGACAAGATCGCGCTGGCGTCCGAGATCGAGCTTCAGCGGACCTATCTCGAGATCGAGCAGCTGCGGTATCAAGACCTGGTGGTCACTTTTTCGGTACCTGAAGAGCTTGGAGAGGTAATTGTCCCGGCCTTGATTCTCCAACCGATCGTCGAAAATGCCGTAAAGTATGGCGTTGCCGGAGCGCCGCCGCCCGCAAGCATCGAGGTCAAGGCCTGGTCGGACGATAACCGGCTCGTCCTCGAGGTGATCGACAGCGGCAAGGGCAAGGGGCCCAAGGCGTCAGGCGGCGGGATCGGGCTCAGCAATGTTCGGCAGCGCCTTGGTCTGATCTACGGCGAGGGAACGACGAACCTGACCGCGAACAAACTGACCGACGGCAGCTTTCACGTCCGCGTCGAGTTCCCATTGGAAACGGCATGAGCCTGCTCCGCGTCCTCACCGTCGATGACGAAACGCTCGCGCTCAAGCGGCTCAAGCTGCTGCTCCAGGCCATCCCCTATGTCGAGCATGTGGGCGAGGCGAGCTCGTGCGCCGAGGCCTTGTCGGAAATCGCGGCGCTGTCGCCCGACGTCATCCTGCTCGACATCAAGATGCGCGACGGCGACGGCTTCGACGTGGTCGAGACGCTGGCAACGCGCCCCAACCCGCCGCTGATCATCTTCATCACCGCATTTGATCATTATGCGGTGCGCGCCTTCGAAAGCGCCGTCGTCGACTATCTCCTCAAGCCGGTGGAGCGCGAGCGGCTGGCGCGGGCGCTGCGCAAGGCCCGCACCGAGATCCGCGCGCTCGATGCCGAGCAACGCCTCAGCGAAATGCAGGAAATTGTCCGCAACCTGCGCACCATCGCTGGCGGCAAGCGTGCCAAGCCGTTCGAAACCGAGTTCTGGCTGCGCGGGTCGGCGGGGCTGGTTCGGGTGACGCTCGACACGATCGACTGCGTCAGCAGCGAGGACGATTATGTCGCGATCCACACCCACGGCGGGTCGCATCTGATGCGCGGCTCGATCCGCCAGTTCGAAGGCCGCGTCGAACCGGGCTACTTCGTCCGCGTCCACCGTCGCTGGCTGGTGCGCAAGAACGCGATCACCGAGCTTCGCACGCCGCGATTTGGCGGCTCGGAAGTCCTGCTCCGCACCGGCAAGCGGCTGCCCGTAGGCCGCGTCTACCTGAAGCAATTGAAGGCGACGATCCGCGGCGGCGCGACGGCCGAATAGTAGCGTTGCTAGTTTCCCATGCCGTAAAGCCGCCGGGCGAAGACCCGGGCCGCGAGCGCATAGGCCCCACTGCCTTTTATCTGTGAAAAGTGTTCCGCCGCCGCAGCTCGATCGCCCGAAATCTGATCGAAGCGCGCGGAGATATAATCCATCGCCTGGGTATCACTTAGGGTCGGTGTTGGGGGATAGGCGCTCGGCACGAACTGGGCATCGGCGCCCGGCGCCGTAATCGTCCCATGATTGATAATGTTGCGCTCGTTCTCGACTAGCTGGCCGAGCATCGTCGGGTGATAGCGGCGTAAGACGTAACCCTGACTGGCATGCTCGTAGGCCTGATGGGCGTTCGAAACATCCGCCTCCGTCATGGTATGCGCCTGTATCGAGCGAAACAGATATTCTGGTCTTCCGCGCCAACGAAAAATCACGACATCATCCGCCCACATGTCAAAATACAGCCATTCGTTGTTTTCGCTCGACCAGACCCGCGCAAATGTGTGGCTTCTCGACCCGAGGTTGACCGCGAAAGTCTCCGCGCGGGGGAAGTAGTTGGACAGGACTTTCGCACCGAAGCCGTTCACGTGATTGCACCATCCAAGGCCGGTGATCCCGATCCGAGCATCGGGGGGACCGTGCGGCACTTCCGTTTGCGAGATTACGAACGGCTTCATCTGGATGAGCATCGAGCCAAGGCGGTCCACATCGTCGCCGCCAGGGTCGCGTACTGCCCTTGCTGCAATTCCTTTATCGATCCAGAGGCCGATCAGGTCTCGTCCGATGCCTTGGGCAGCGTTCGGTGTTCCATCCGAATAATTGAGCAGCCAAGGGCGCGCAGCCAAACGCATTGCCCAAAGCGGGGCGGGGATTATCGCGGCAGCGACGGTCAGCACCTGCAGCGCAAAAACGTAGCCGAGAACAACCCTGGTTCGCCTACGCACGTCCGCCCCCTCAAGACTCGAGCGAGGGAATCTTAAGTGTCATTTGTGCGGATGTAACGCGGACTGAATCAAGCCGTCCCACGATAGGACTGCTGGAGCGGGCGAAGGGATTCGAACCCTCGACCCCAACCTTGGCAAGGTTGTGCTCTACCCCTGAGCTACGCCCGCTCTGAGCTGAACACCGGGGTCGAATCCCGACCGGCCGGTGGAGGTGAGGCGCGCGCCTAGCATGGCCCGAGCGGAAACCGCAAGCGCTTGTGACGCTCGGCTTACCCGCCCATATGGGCGCGCATCCGAACAGCTGAAGGGTTGAGCGTAGCCGATGGCGACTCTGGGACTGACCGAAGCCGAACGCGAGGCGATCCAGCGCTTCGAGGAAAAGGTTGTCCAGCCGTCGATGACCGCGCTGGTGATCCTGGACTTCTGGGCCGAGTGGTGCGGGCCGTGCAAGCAGCTCGGACCGGTGCTCGAGAAGGTCGTCGAAGATTATGCCGGCAAGGGCGTGAAGCTCGCAAAGGTCGACGTCGATGCCGAAAAGCTGATCGCCGCCCAGTTCCGTATCCAGTCGATCCCGACGGTCTACGCCATCTATCGCGGCCAGCCGGTCGCCGACCTCACCAATTATCGTAGCGAAGGCCAGATCAAGAAGGCGCTCGACCAGCTGCTGACGCAGCTCAAAATCGAGGGAGCCGACGCCGCAGTTGAGGCTGAAGTCGAACCGCTGATCGGAATGGCCGAGGAGGTGCTCGAAGCCGGCGACGCTCCACGCGCCACGAACATCTTCCAGCAGATCCGCGACATGGCCCCCGACAATGCCGATGCAATAGGCGGCCTGATTCGAGCTTTGGTCGCTTCAGGTGAGCTGGATCAGGCTCGCGAGATTCTCAACGACCTGCCGCCTGAGATCGGGTCGAGGCAGGAAGTCTCCCGTGCGCGCGCCGCACTCGAATTGGCGGCGACGCCGAAGGTCGACACGTCGCCGTTGGAGCAGCGGCTCGCGGCGAACCCCGACGATCACGAGGCGCGGTTCGAGCTCGCCGGAGCGAAAATGGCGGGAGGCGACCGCGAAGGCGCGGCCGACGAATTGCTCGAAATCGTCAAGCGCGACCGCGAGTGGCACGAGGGCGCGGCGCGCAAGCGCTTCCTCCAGTTGCTCGAAGCCCAGGGCCTCGAAGATCCATGGTCGAGCGCCCAGCGCCGCCGCCTGTCGGCGTTACTCTTCACGTGAGCCGGGCGCTCACCATCCCGATCTTTCCGCTCGCCGGAGCGATCCTATTCCCGCGCGCCCAGCTGCCGCTGCACATCTTCGAGCCGCGCTACCGCGACATGGTTCGCGACGCGATCGACGGCGATGGCCGCATCGGCATGATCCAGCCGCTGCAGTTCGATGACGACAACAAGGCGCCGCTCTACGGCGTTGGCTGCATGGGCGAGATCGTCGGGATCGAGGAGCTCGACGACGGCAAGTTCAACATCGTCCTTCTCGGGGCCAGCCGCTTCCGGCTGATCCGGGAAGTGCCGAACGACACCAGCTATCGTTGTGCGAGCGTCGACATCACCGCCTTCGACGACGTTGAGCCCGACCCGCTGGCAAGCATCCAGCGCGCCGAGGTCGAGCGCGAAGCGCGGCGGCTAGGCGATGCTATGGGCCTGGCAGTCGATTGGGACGCGGTGGCGCGGCTCGACGACGAGATGCTGGTCAACGCGATTGCCCAGGTCGCACCGTTCGACACCGGCGCCAAGCAGGCCCTGCTCGAGCAGGCGACGCTCGACGGCCGCGCTGATCTCCTCGTCCAGCTGATGCAATTCCAACGCGCCGCGGTGAACGGCGGCATCGAGATCGAGCCGACGCTTCAGTAATTAGATGGCTATGCCGCGGAGGAGCAGCGGCAGGTCGCCGCTGGTGCCGCGCGCTTCGTTCATCAGCTTGTTCTTGAGCGGGGTGATCCGCTCGACCAGGCCCATGCCGAAGCGGCGTACGGCGGAGGCCGTCTTGCCCGGAACGCCGTAGACACGGGTCAGGCTGTCGGTGGCGAAAGCGACCGAGAGCGCATCGAGCGAGCGCCAACGCTGATAGCGGTCGAGTAATTGGGTGTCGCCCAAATCGAGGCCGAGGCGTGAGCCTTCGACCAAAACCTGCGCCAGCGCGGCGGCATCGCGAAAGCCGAGGTTGAGGCCCTGACCGGCGATCGGGTGGATCGCATGCGCGGCATCGCCCACCAGCGCCAGCCGTTGGGCGGTAATCTGCGCCGCGTGATGGAAGCCGAGCGGGAAGGTCGAGCGCGGTGTGAGCAGTGAAATGCTTCCGAGGAAGCGGCCCATCGCTGCTTGAGCCTCAGCCGCGAAATCGGCGTCGCTAAGCGACAGCCAGCCGGCCGCATCGTCCTCCGGCACCGACCAGACGATCGCCGAGCGATGCCCCTCCTTGTCGTCAGTCATCGGCAACAGCGCGAACGGGCCGGTCGGATAGAAAATCTCGTAGGCGACATGATCGTGCGGCAGTTCATGCCGGAGCACCGAGACGATCGCCTCGTGATCGTATTTCCACCGCGCGATGTTGATCCCGGCCGCCTCGCGGGTCCGCGAATTGCGTCCGTCCGCGGCAATCAGCAGTGGCGCGCACAGTTTTCGTCCGTCAGCCAGCGACACGACGACCTGATGATCTCCACGGTCGACGCTCGCCACCCTCGATTTCCACAGCAGCCAGGTGTTCTTGCCCACTTCGGTTCTAGCTTGCAGTGCGGCGCGAAGGTGCCGGTTCTCGTGCATCCAGCCGAGCGCTTCGTCATCGTCCGGCTCGAAGTGCAGTCCGCCCGGCTTTAACCCATCAGCGACTGCGATGGTGCGGATCGGGCAGCCCGGCTGCTCAAGATGGTCCGTCACGCCGACCGTCTCGAGCATTCGCATGGAGCTCGAGGACACCGCGCTGGTCCGGCCGTCGAACGTTGCATCCTTGCGTAGATCAGGATCGGCGGGATCGACGACGATGGTAGAAACGCCGCTGCTGTCGAGCGCCGCCGCGAGGGCCAGCCCGACTAATCCACCTCCGAAAATGATTGCGTCCGCGCGATCCATCGCGGCGCCCCCTAACCCCTTCGTCGCAATGACGCCACGACTTCGCTTGACCGGCGAGTCCGCGTGGGGGATTCTAGGCGCAACGATCACTTGGGGGTGGAAGATGGCAACCATTGCAGCGCGCGCACCCAAGCGCGACCTGGCGCCGGACTGGCGCGATGCGCTGCGCGCCTCGTTGAAGCGCTTTGCCGTGCGTACCTGGGGCGCATTGCTCGTCGCGCTGAGCTTCGGTGGCGCGGTGGCACTCGCGACGCATACTGCCAGCGACCGCTCGCTGAGCACAGCGGCGGGCGATGCGACCGGCAACTGGCTCGGCAGCCCGGGCGCCTACGCCAGTGACGCGCTCTTGCTTCTGTTCGGCCTCGGCTGCGTGTTGTTCCTGCCGGTCATCGCGCTCGCGGGCCTTAGAATGCTTCGGCTTGAACCAGCAGGACGGGTCACTCGCGGCCTGTTCGTCGCAGCGATTGGTGCGGTGCTAATCGGAATTGCACTCAGCTTGACCAGCGGTTCGGCGGTATCCGGCCTGCCGAGCGGATGGGGCGGAGCGATCGGCCTCGGCGCCGCTTATGGTGTCGATGCCGGCATCGACCTGATCCGCAATCCATCCATCGCCGGCCCGGTCCGGTTAGCGGTCCTGCTGCTGTTTGCCATCGCCGGGATCGTGCTCGGCTATTTTGCGCTCGGCCTGACCGAGGGCGAGCGGACGTGGGTGTCTGGCCTGTTTCGCCGCGAGCCGCGCGAGCGCCGCGCTGCCCCGCGCGCCACCCAGATCCGAGACGAATCAGCTCCGGCTGCTCCGCCCAAGCCGCGGCCGACGGTCGCTGTCGCTCCCGCGCCCAAGTCCGTTGCTCCAGCCAACCGCAGCGTCGGCAAGAAAGCGCCGGCCCAGACCAGCCTCGCGCTCGGTGACAATTACCAGCTGCCGACGCTCGACCTGCTTGCCGCGGCGCCGGAACGTGGGAGCCAGAAGATCGACCGCGCAGGTTTGGAGCGCAACGCGCGCCTGCTCGAAAGCGTGCTCGAAGATTTCCACGTCCGCGGCGACATCGTCGAAGTCCGCCCCGGGCCCGTCGTGACCATGTACGAACTCGAGCCCGCAAGCGGAATCAAGGCCAGCCGCGTGATCCAGCTTGCTGATGACATCGCCCGAAACATGTCGGCGCTGTCGGCGCGCGTCGCGACCATCCCCGGCCGAAGCGTTATCGGCATCGAGCTTCCCAACGTGAAGCGCGAGACGGTCAGTCTAAGCGAACTAATCGGGAGTCAGGCGTTCGAAGACCAGAACATGTCGCTACCGCTGATCCTCGGCAAGAATATCGCCGGCGATCCCGTCATCGCTGACCTGGCGCCGATGCCGCACCTGCTCGTCGCCGGCACGACTGGATCGGGCAAGTCGGTTGGCCTCAACTGCATGATCCTGTCGCTGCTGTACCGCTACGGCCCCGATCAGGTTAAATTGATCATGATCGACCCGAAGATGCTGGAGCTCAGCATCTACGACGACATCCCGCACCTGCTGTCGCCGGTGGTGACCGAGCCGGGCAAGGCAATCCGCGCGCTCAAATGGACCGTCGAGCAGATGGAAGAGCGCTACCGAATGATGGCGAACCTCGGCGTCCGCGCGCTACCGAGCTTCAACGCCAAGGTCCGCGAAGCCAAGGCCAAGGGCGCCAAGCTCGGGCGGCGTGTTCAGACCGGTTACGACGCCGACAGCGGCCAGCCGCTCTACGAAACCGAGGAGCTGGAATACGAAGTCCTGCCGCAGATCGTGGTCGTGGTCGACGAGCTTGCCGACCTGATGATGACCGCCGGCAAGGAGGTCGAGTTCCTGATCCAGCGGTTGGCGCAGAAGGCGCGCGCCGCCGGCATCCACCTAATCATGGCGACGCAGCGCCCGTCGGTCGATGTCATCACCGGCGTCATCAAGGCAAACCTGCCCACGCGAATCAGCTTCCAGGTGACGAGTAAGATCGACAGCCGGACCATCCTTGGCGAGCAGGGCGCCGAGCAGCTGCTGGGCAAGGGTGACATGCTCTACATGCCAGGCGGCAAGCAGATCATCCGCGTCCACGGACCGTTCGTCAGTGACGAGGAGGTTCGCGCGGTCGCCGAACATTGGCGGCGGCAGGGCGCTCCCGACTATATCCAGGCGGTCACCGAGGAGCCGGAAGACGGCGGCTACCTGTTCGACGGACAACCGACCGGAGAGGATGACGCCGAGACCCAGCTCTACAAGAAAGCGATCCAGATCGTCGCCGAAAGCCAGAAGGCGTCGACGTCCTACCTCCAGCGGCAACTTCGTGTCGGCTACAATAGCGCCGCGCGCCTGATTGAGCGGATGGAGAAGGATGGCCTGGTCGGCCAGCCCGACCACGTCGGCCGCCGCGAGGTCCTGATCGACCCCGACGGGCACCCGATTTGAGCCTGAACAGGGCGGAACCCCCAGGTTCAGAGCGCATTCAAGGGCGAAACGCCAGATTCCGGCGAAAATTCCAGGAGCGTTTCGAATGACCTTCACGACAAGCTTTGCGCGCGCGCTGATTCCAGTGGCAATTGTCGCCGCCGCCGTGCCCGCGGCTGCGGGCAATCCGACTGCCGACCTCGCGAAACTGAAATCGCATATCGGCGCGGTGCAGACGATGACCGCCAACTTCGTCCAGACCGATGCGAAAGGCCGCTCGGCCGCCGGCACGCTACAGCTCAAGCGTCCAGGCAAGGTTCGCTTCCAGTACGGCAGCGGCGACCTTCTGCTCGTTGCCGACGGCTCGCGCCTGTTCTTCCTCGACTACCAGGTCGGACAGAAGTCCAGCTGGCCGCTGGGCCGCACGCCGCTCGGACCGCTTCTGTCCGGATCAGCCGATTTCAACGGAAAGGCGCAGATCCTGCCCAATAATGACGACCGCATCGTCGTCGCCCGGGCCAAGAACACGTCCTACGGCCAGCTGACGCTCGCCTTCCTGCGCAACGG
>Ga0068868_100000519_pt1 | contig 25801 bp, 16 predicted proteins | sample KBSMisM42_FD_64660 | JGI IMG/M metagenome (GOLD analysis project Ga0068868, IMG submission 64660) | Miscanthus rhizosphere microbial communities from Kellogg Biological Station, Michigan, USA - KBS Miscanthus M4-2 | ecosystem: Host-associated > Plants > Roots > Rhizosphere > Soil ...
GTGGCGAATCGCGATATATGGTTGCCAATTCTTGCTCTCGGATACTGCCCGCTGTCTGGGGAAGAAACCCGCTTGGGAAGACTTCGCCCTTATGTGAGATAAAGACGAATCCCTTTCCGTCGTTGAGCCCGCGCGGTGCGCGTCCAATTGCATCGACAGCCCGCTCGCGCTGTGATGCGGAATCAACTCCCAACTTGCGTTCAGCAACGCGCTGCTGCAGAAGAAACCGCCTGTAATGCTGGGCCTCGGTCGTCTTGATGTCGAAGCCCGCGGTTTTGGATAGACTGTAGACTTTCGCAAAGACAGATTCAAACTCGTCCGCACTCAGAAGATCATTGAGCTTCCCACGGCCTGTGGGAACGAGGAAGAAGACACTCCACAACGTGATCTCCAGCTTTTCCATCAACGCGACGATCCTGTCGATCTCGCTGATATTCCTCCTACTGAATGTAGTGTTGATTTGAACCGGCAGTCCAATCTCATTGGCCCAGCGCACCGCATCGAGGGTTCGAGCGAAGGACCCGCTCATTCCGCGAAAGGCATCATGAGTCTCGGCGCACGCGCCGTCCATGCTTACGGCCAGCCTGGCGAGACCAGCATCTTTGAGCCTGACGACGATTTCTTTCGTCAGCAGGGGCGTAGCGCTGGGCGTCAATGAGACTCTCACTCCAACCGAGCGGGCATGGCTAATCAATTCGAAGAGATCAGGCCGCTTGATCGGATCGCCGCCGGTCAACACAAAGACAGGGACTTCGAGCGCCGCGATCTGGTCAATCAAACACTTGCCTTCTTCGGTGCTCAATTCCAGCGGATTGCGGTCCGGCTGTGCGGATGCGCGGCAGTGGACGCAGGCGAGATCGCATGCCTGGGTTACTTCCCAGATCGCAATGAATGGCCGTTCGTTGAAGTCGATCGTGTTGATTTGCGGATTCATGAATCTATAAGAAGTCCGCATGCCGGCTTAACGCAGTGACCAAAGTCCCAGGCTGCTAGAATTTCCGAGTGACCGCTGAACGTACCGATCTTGCGACTGCCCTCGGGAAGACTGCGCTTTTGTCGAGCCTCACGCCGACAGAATTGAAAACGCTCGCGGCGCGAACAGTTCGCAAGCTATTTAGTGCAGGGGAGTTGCTCTTCACAGAGGGCGAGCCTTGCAACGGCTTGCACATCATTGCACAAGGCAAAGTTCGCATCTTCAAGACGTCTGTGAGCGGACGTGAGCAGGTACTTGCTGTGAATGTTCCGGGCGAGTCTGTCGCGGAATTGCCAGTCTTCGATGGTGGGCCATTTCCCGCGTCCGCTGCTGCGATCGAGGATGCAGAAATTGCGTTCATTTCGCGCCGCGATTTTCAGGCATACTGCATGGAGCATCCAGAAGTCGCGCTCAAGGTGCTTCAGGTCGTAGGAGCGCGGTTGCGGCGACTAGTGGGTATCATCGAGGAGTTGTCGTTCACGACAATCCGCCAACGACTCATTTCGGCACTGCTCAAACTTGCCCAAAACGAGGGCAAGCCTAGTTATCTCGGAATCGAGTTTCAACTGCCGGCAACTCATCAGGAACTCGCCAATCAGCTTGGAACGGTACGCGAACTGGTTTCCCGCAACCTTATGCGCTTGCAGGCTGAGGGACTTCTGGATGTTGACGCTCGACAAATCGTAGTAAAGGATCTTGACGGCCTCAAGGCCTTGCTGGAGGCGACTTCTTAGAACTTCCGGAGTCCGAGTGACATAAGTTACTGCTCTGCTCCTCATAGATCGATACGGTTGCAGGTGGAGAGTGCTCATGCCAACCTCAACCCAGTCCATCCGTGACATCGTTAAGCAGTATCCATCCTCGGCCAGAGTTTTTCACCGATTCGATATTGACCTGTGCTTGCAAGCTGATCTGTCGCTCGAAGGGGCGTGCCACGAACTGCAGCTCTCGGTCGATCAAGTCCTCGAAAAACTCACCGATTCGGAGGCCCAGGAGCGCGGTGGCATGACTTCGGATCCGGCAACTCTTTCTCTCGCCCGCCTGGTTCAACACATCGTCCGCATTCATCACCTTTGTGTCCGTCAGGAGCTTCCGAGGCTCGCCGAGATGGCTATGAAGCTGGCGGCGACACGGGGTGATCGTGCACCCGAACTCACGAAGGTCGCGGAGCTGATTGAGCAGCTCCGCGGCGAGATGTATACGCATATTCAAAAGGAAGAGCAGGTTCTCTTTCCGTTCATCTCGCAGATGGATCAGGAATCGATCATCGCTTACCCGCCCTCGCACGCATGCTTCCGTTCGGTTACGCACCCGATTTTCATGATGGAACAGGAACACGAGTCCGCCCACCACATCGTGGCCGAGCTCATCCGCCTGACTAATCACTTCGAGCCGCCCTCATGGGCGTGCGCTACGCACATCGCTCTCTTTTCTGGACTCCGTGAATTCGAGGCTGACCTCAAGCAACACGTCCACCTAGAGAATGACGTTCTATTTCCCCGTGCCGTTCAACTGGAAGCAGAACTCAAGGTCAGGAGTTAGTTATGGCTACGCTTCCGTTGTTCGAACAGCCGACCCCCACAGGCACCATCCACGGCAATACTGCAATCATTGCTCGCGAACGTCAGAAGAGCCTTATGCTCCGCGCGTGGATCTTAAGCGGGCTCTTCTTTATGACTTTGCCCGGGACCTTGTTGGGATTTTCGAACCTGATGGCGATCAGTGCGCACCACGGTCTCGGCACACTTCCGGCCGCGTGGATTGAAGGACACGGCCACGCTCAAATGTTTGGCTGGATCGGTAGCTTCATTCTTGGCATTGGATTCTATTCACAACCCGCGTATGGGCGGTCAGTTCTTCGCGTGCCTCTCTCCTGCTACGTGCTTTGGACCTCGGGTGTTGGGATGCGGTGGTTCGCAAACATCTATGGATGGCATTGGCGCGCACTCCTCCCGATCTCTGCTGGATTTGAGCTCATCGCGGTCATTCTTTTTCTTTACGCAGCTTCGCACCATAAGCTGCCTGCATCAACTCAAGGAAACAGAGCAAAGCCTCCCATGGAACCCTGGATGGTTTCCGTCCTGATCGGGACTGCCGGACTCTTTTCCGCTGTGATTTTCAATTTTATTGAATGCGTCCGATTGGCTAGGCAGGGAGGCCTTCGATCCTTTCCGCACTCGCTCGATCAGAAATATCTCGTCGTGCTCGGCTGGGCATTTGTTGTTCCTGTGGTGTGGGGTTTTTCGGCGCGTTGGTTGCCAACTTTTCTCGCGATCTCGAAGCCCAATGTCCGTTGGTTTCGGACAGCTGTATGCATGGATTTGGCGGGCGTTCTCTTCGGCGTCGCAGGATGGCCCAAGCCCGCAACGATCCTATTTGCTTTTAGCGCCTTTACGATCGCATTTGCACTTCGCTTTGCAGAACGGCCCCATGGGCGCGCAAAAATTCAGGGCATCCATCCAAGCTTTCCAACCTTCATCCGTCTGGCTTATGCCTGGCTGATCGTGGCTGGATCGATGAGTGTATGGGCTGCATTTTCCGATGTGCACGGCGGCATCTGGGGCGCCTCACGTCATGCGCTGACAGTTGGATTTGCAGCGACGATGGTGTTCGCAATTGGGCCACGGATCCTGCCGCACTTCACAGGGATTCAAAGTATCTTCAGTAAGCGTTTGATGCTTCTTAGTCTGCTGTGTCTCCAGACAGGATGCCTGCTACGTGTTTCCTCTGAGCCTCTTGCATATGAGGGTCTGGCCTCATTCGCATGGAAGGTGCTGCCTGTCTCAGGCGTGTTGGAATTGGGTGGAGTGCTTCTGTTTGCTTCGAACCTCATGCTCACCTTCTTACTGGGCCGAAACGCCTTCGCCACGGAGAGCTAGCAGCCCAATGCACAAACCCACATGTAATCTCGGGAAGGGCGAACGGTCCAGCTTCTCATAGTGTTATTTGAATCACACTGTGACTTGCTTCCTGCTGGGATGATGAGTCTCGGTATTTCTGAACTAATTCCGCCCGGTAGTGACCTAAGTCCCTGCGTTCCCCTCTGACTGCACGCTACTGTTCGCTCAGTGCAACTGCTTCAACAGGGACCTTCAATGACCTTTGCAGCTTCCCATCTTCGGTTTTGTGAGGATTGCCCGCCCGAGTCTCGGCGCGTTCAGGAGCATTTCGCACCAATTTCGTCCTAATAAAGTGAGGGAGAATCATGTCCTACAAGCGTTATTGGGTGACACTGGCCATCGTCATCATTGGATCTTTCGCCGTGCTCGGAGGAGTCGGCAGGAAGATGATCAGCGAAGCTCCCCCCATCCCAGACGTGTACAACACTGACGGGCAGCTTCTCTTCACAGGGAGTTCCATCACGGATGGGCAAGGAGTATGGCAGTCCATCGGCGGACAGGAAATCGGTACTGTCTGGGGCCACGGCGCTTATGTCGCACCCGACTGGAGCGCTGATTGGCTGCACCGGGAATCGGAAATTCTGCTGAAGACCTGGGCTGTCAGAGCTGGGGCGACGAATTTCGAATCTCTCGGGCCGGACCAACAGGCCATCTTCAAAGCGCGCCTGATTCGCGAGATGCGGACGAACACGTACGATGCGTCGCGCAATCGAGTTATGCTGAGTCCCGACCGCGCTGCAGCGTTTGAGGAGCTTCGGGCCTACTACACCGATGTCTTTGCGACTGGCCGGTCAGCATATGCCATCCCGAGCGGTGCCTTAACCAACACAGTAAAGCAGCATCAACTAGCCGCATTCTTCTGGTGGACTTCGTGGGCTTGCAGCACGGATCGACCTGGATCTGAGACGACCTACACAAATAATTGGCCGCACGAGCCCCTGATTGGCAATGTACCAACGTCCGGTGCAGTCCTCTGGAGCGTGCTGAGTTTCGTCGGCTTGTTAGCGGGAATAGGCGGCCTTGTATGGTGGTACGCGTCGCAGGAGAAGGAACTCGTTCATGGGCCCTACCCGGAAAAAGACCCATTCCTGGCCTTCAAACCCACCCCATCGCAATGCGCGACGCTGAAGTATTTCTATGTGGTGATCATCCTCTGGGGCGTTCAAATCTTCATGGGCGTCTTGACCGCTCACTACGGCGTTGAGGGGCTGTCCTTCTTTGGATTCCCGCTCGCCAAGTATCTGCCCTACGCCGTCACGCGCACATGGCATCTGCAGATAGCTATTTTCTGGATCGCAACGTCATGGTTGGCCACAGGCCTTTATGTTGGCCCCGCCGTCAGCGGTCACGAGCCAAAGTATCAGCGCCTTGGCGTCAACGCACTCTTCGGCGCGCTCATCCTGGTTGTTGGCGGTTCACTCGCGGGCGAGTGGATGGGCATTCAGCAGCGGCTCGGCAACATGTGGTTCTGGTTCGGCAGCCAGGGTTACGAATACGTCGATCTCGGCCGCTTTTGGCAAATGCTTTTGTTCATCGGACTGGTTCTCTGGCTTGTCCTTATGGTCGCAGCTTTGAAGCCGGCTCTCGTTCGCAAGAGCGAAGACCGCTCGCTTCTCATCCTGTTCCTCATCTCCAGCATTGCTATCCCCCTCTTCTATTCAGCCGGACTGATGTACGGTCAGCGCAGCCATCTCGTTACTGCTGAATACTGGCGCTGGTGGGTAGTTCATCTCTGGGTTGAAGGCTTCTTTGAAGTGTTCGCCACTGTCGTGATTGGCTTCCTTTTCACGCGGCTCAAGCTGATCGAAATTCGCACTGCAACCAAGGCTGCGCTCTTCTCGACTACCATCTTCCTGTCCGGCGGTATCATCGGCACCTTCCATCACCTGTACTTCGCCGGTGCAACGCCCGCAGTCATTGGCCTGGGAGCAATCTTCAGCGCATTTGAAGTTGTGCCGCTCACGCTGATTGGCTATGAGGCCTGGGAAAACATCCGCCTTGCGCAACCGACAAAGAAGTCCCAGTGGATCGCCAATTACAAGTGGCCCATCTACTTCTTCGTCGCAGTTGCATTTTGGAATCTTGTGGGAGCAGGCCTTTTCGGCTTCCTCATCAACCCGCCGATCTCGCTCTACTATGTCCAGGGACTCAACCTCACCCCGGTCCACGGTCACACGGCACTATTCGGCGTCTACGGAATGCTCGGTCTCGGTCTCACTCTGTTTTGCCTCCGCGCGCTAATGCCAGGTCGCAAGTGGAACGAGACACCACTCAAACTCTCCTTCTGGTCTCTGAACATTGGCCTGATCTTTATGGTGATCCTCAGCATGCTCCCAGTGGGACTGCTGCAGGCCTGGGCATCCATTGAACACGGCACTTGGTACGCGCGCTCAGCGGAGTTCATGCAGTCCGGTACCATGCAGACTCTGCGTTGGATGAGGGTTCCCGGAGACATCATGTTCTCAATCGGAGCAGCATTGTTTGCCTGGTTCGTACTTGGATTGCTCACCGGACACTCGTACAGTAAAGACCTGCGGGGCGGAACGGACGTTTCGTCGCACGACCGTAATGAAGAACGCACCGTCGCACTCGCAGGCCGCTGAGCGATATGTCAACATCCATGCGGCGTCTTTGATGGATCAACCACCACAAGGACGCCGCAAAGCGAGCTGTTCGCTCTCAAGTGGAGCGATATCAACTTCTCTGCTGGAACGATGAACGTGGCCCGCTCCATCGTCCACGGTTTCGTCGGACCGTGCAAAACAGAATCTTCTCAGAAGCCTGTGCCGATCCATCCACGCGTCTGCGAAGCACTCGTCAAGTGGAAAGAACAGTCCGCTTATGCCAGCCAGAAGACTGGGTCTTCGCAAGCCGGCATAGCAATGGAAAGCAACCGTACTGGGGACAATCAATTCTGCACAAGTATCTGCGACCTGCAGCTCGCGAACTCGGAATAGAAACACAATTGGATGGCATACATTCCGGCACACCTACTCAACCCTCTTGAGGAGCGCTGGCACTGAGTTCAAAGTGATGCAGGAACTTCTACGCCATTCAACAATACGATCGACCCTTGATGTCTACACTCAAGCAATTAAACCCGCCAAACAGAATGCGCAGGCCGCGGTCATGTCGTTGGTCTTCTCTTCTTAGTGAAGTCGGGAACCATATATAAGGATGTCGCGCTAAACATGTATTTGGGTGCAAACTGGGTGCAAAATGCACCCAGTTTCCCTGATTTCTCTTCGCCAAATCATCCCGTAAGTCTTTTGGAATGTATGGCGGGGACGACGGGGCTCGAACCCGCGACCTCTGCCGTGACAGGGCAGCGCTCTAACCAACTGAGCTACGTCCCCAAAAAGTACCTTGAAACGATTGCGCTCAAAGGATTTGCACCCCAAGCCTCTAGACCGCGAAGGTGCAGCCATCCCGCTCGCAACATCAATGAGTGTATCAGAAACCGATCGTTTCAAGCGAAATGGCAGTCTTCAACTTTGGTAAATTCAGCCCGCCAATGAAGCAGCTCACGAAGCTCCAAGGCTCCCCAGCGCAAGAAAAGTGTTCTTCGCTGGAGGAGCCTGCAGAGATTGGCTTATGCGGTCCAGGCTGCGGCAGGACGAGTGTTCCTCGCAGCGGTAAAGCCCATGTCCATTGAGATACCACGCACGCATTGCAGAAGGTGATTGGCGATCGATGGCAGCTTCTGTGCGGTGACGCGGAACGACGGTCCCGACACGCTTACCGCTGCAACCGGCTGCCTCTGGGCATCGAGCAGAGGAACTGCGATGCAGCGCAGGCCCTCTTCGAGTTCCTCATCATCGACAGCATAGCCACGACGGCGAGTCTTCTCGATCTCCGTGCGCAGAGCCTCAGCGGATGCGATCGTTCGATGCGTGAACTTCTCGAAACGCGTACGCCGGATAATGTCGTTAATCCGGTCCTCGGGTAGAAACGCCAGCATCGCCTTTCCCACAGACGTGCAGTGAATCGGATTGCTTGAACCGATGCGGGTAATCATTCGCACCGAACGTGCCGGCTCGATCTTGTCGATGTAGATCACACGTGCCTGTTCCAGAATGCACAGGTGCGCGGTCTCTTCCGTCTCTGCTACAAGCCGGCGAAGATGCGGTTGGGCGCGTTCGCGCAGATCGTATTGCTCGATAGCCCGGTTTCCGAAATCGAACAGGCGCAGGCCGAGGCGGAACTTGCCACTCGTCGTCCGTTCAACCATCCGGTGCCGTTCCAGTACCATCAGAAATCGGTGCGCAGTGCTCTTATGAAGTTGCAGCGATGATGCTACCTGCGCCAGTCCCAGAGGAACGTCGCTTTCGCCAAGTAGATCAAGTACAGCAAAGGCCCGATCAAGTGCCTGAACCTTGTAAGTCCCCTGAGGGGCTGTGTCTCGCATTATGATCCTCTATTCCGGCAGTAAGTACAGGATCAGTTTCTCAGGATATGGGACCTAAGTCAAGAAAATGGGACGGAACCGCCTCAAAATGAGACAGTTGCGCCTGATTCGGCGTTCAACCCTGACCTTACGCGGGCACCTCGTCACCCTCACCCGGCGCAAGAAACAGGTTCTCCTCAAGGCCGTGCTGCCGCGTGTACAAGTCGTAATAGCGGCCGCCCATCGCAAACAACTCGGCATGATTGCCGCGCTCTACGATTCTTCCCTGCTCCACGACCAGGATCTGATCGGCGCGCCGGATAGTAGAGAGACGATGGGCAATAACGAAGGTCGTTCGGCCCACCATGAGCTGGTTCAAACCGGCCTGGATCATCGCTTCCGATTCCGAGTCGAGCGAACTGGTCGCCTCATCCAGAATCAGGATGCGCGGCTGCGCCAGTAATGCCCGCGCGATCGAAAGCCGCTGGCGTTGTCCTCCCGACAACTTCACCCCGCGCTCGCCAACAATTGTGTCGTAACCCTCGGGAAAACGCTCTGCAAATTCATCGACGCGCGCCGTGCGGCAGGCAAACAGGAACAGTTCTTCGGTAGCGTCCGGACGCGAAAACAAAATGTTCTCGCGAATCGATCCGTCAAACAAAAACGAATCCTGGAGAACTACTCCCAGTTGCGATCGATAGGTATTCAGATCCACGCTGGCCAGGTCGATCCCATCGACAAGCACCTGCCCGCTTGTTGGGGAGTGGAATGCGCAAATCAGGCTGATGACTGTTGACTTGCCCGAACCCGACGAACCCACAAGCGCTGTCACCGTTCCCTGCTGCGCCTCGAAGCTGATACCGTGCAGCACCGGCTTGTCCGTCTCGTAGGCAAACTCCACATTGTCGAAGCGCACATTGCCCTCGATTGCCGGCATCTTGAGTTTGCGCTTTGGATCCTGGTTCTCTTCCAACTCCGACATGATCTCGCGCGTTCGATCGAGTCCCGCGAATGCCTCAGTCAACTGCGTGCCGATGTTCACAATCTGGAAGATGGGCATCACCATGATGGCCAGAAACATGTTGTAGCTGAAGTAGTCGCCAACCGTCCACGAGTGGCTCAACACTGCGTGGCCGCCCAGCCACATCACCAGCGCGGAAACCAATCCCAATACCGTGGTGGAGGCCGAGCCGAGCACGCTGGTCATGGTCAGGGATTTCATCACGTTGCTGAGCAGTCTCTCTACGCCCACGCCAAACACGCTGGCCTCGCGCTCTTCGGCATGGTAGCCCTTGATCACGCGCACTCCGCCGAGCGATTCAGTCAGCCGGCCCGTGACCTCTGAATTGATCTTGGCCCGTTCCCGAAAGATGGGGCGGATCTTCTTAAACGCATACTGGAGAACGAAGACAAACAGACCCACCACCGCAAACACGGTCAGCGTGACAAGAGCACTGCGATGCAGTAGAAAAACGAACGCCAGCACCGCAGTCAGAAGACCGCCAACAAATTCCACCAGTCCGGTGCCCACCAGGTTGCGCACGCCCTCCACGTCAGACATGATCCGCGCTACCAGCGTGCCCGTGCGATTCTCGTCGTAGTATGCGACCGACAACAACCCCACGTGCTTCTGCACCTGCCGCCGCATCTCCGCGATCAGCCGCTGACCGGCCTTCGACAACAACTGCGTCAGCGAAAAAGACGTAATGGCCTGAACGATCATCGCTGAGAAGACCAGAGCAATGATTTTGGGCAACAACTCAGGATGTGGATTCGTTGTCGAAAGCACCTTGTCCAGCAGGGTCTTCGACGTGTACGGCAGCACCAGCCCTGCGACGCGGTTGACGGCCATCAAGGCCATCCCTCCAGCCAATAAGCCTTTCCGTGGCGCGACCAGCGCCTTGATCTCGGGCCAGAGCTTTTTAAGGTCGGGCTTGCGCTTGGGCAGGTCGGCGGATCGCGCTCGTGCGCTCCCGTTGCGCGGAGATCTCTCGGCACCCCCGCCCATTCCCATTCCGTGCCCGCGCATTGTTCCCATAGATTTAGACCTGTCCCGATCGTCTCGCGGCAATGAAAGATCTCACACACAGAATGACGTAAACCAACAGCAGGCCGGTCATCGTCACCTTCGACGCCAGCGCGATCATATCCGGCTGAATACCCGCGTTCTTTGCATGGACATAGCCGCGAATCGATTCGATGCCGACCGCGATGAAACCAAGCAGGCCAAGGGTCACATTGACGTGCATAAACAGCTTGCGCCGGCCTTCGTCGGGGCTCATAGCTAACAGGCCGAACATACCCAGCGCTGCCCCAAACCACGTGGGGATCAGCGCGGTCGCATGCTCTGCACCGGTGCCAAAATACCCGATCAAACCAAGTGCAATCAGCAGAATCGCAAAAACAACCGATATCTTTGCCAAGCAGAGCCGCTCCTTCAGGCTGACGAAAGAATATCAGTAGGAAGGATGCGGCGGCTCGACGCTTCGATTCGAACGATTGGCTGCGTTACCGCTGAATGCGAGCCGAACCGCCTTTTGCGAACGCCCGAACCTGATCAACTGTCGCCATCGTCGTGTCGCCTGGAAAGGTGGTCAGCAGCGCACCGTGTGCCCACCCCAGCTTGAGCGCGCTGTCGGGGGCCTCACCACTCAGCAGTCCGTAGATAAAACCAGACGCGAAGCCATCGCCCCCGCCCACGCGGTCAAGCACTTCGAGTTCCGCGGTCGGAGCAGTGTACGTTTTGCCTTCAATCCACGCCACCGCGCTCCAGCTATGTCGACTGGTGGAGTGAACCTCGCGCAATGTCGTGGCCACAACCTTCACCTTCGGCAATTTCTTCGCTACGTCATCCATCATGCCAAAGAAGACGCTTGGATCGAGTTTTGACTTGGCCGCGACCTCCGGTCCTCGCATGCCAAGGCCTTTCTGGAGATCTTCCTCGTTGCCCACCAGCACGTCGACATTCTCCACAATCTCGTGGATCGTCTCGACCGCATGAGTATCGCCGCCATGAATCTTCCAGAGCTTTTCGCGAAAGTTCAGGTCAAACGAGGTCACAGCGCCGGCAGCTTTCGCTTCCCGCATCATCTCCGCCGCGAGCTGTGCTGTGGTTGCAGAAAGTGCCGCGAAGATTCCGCCGCAGTGTACCCAGCGCACGCCCCCTGCAAAGATCGTCTTCCAGTCGAAGTCGCCCGGCTTCAACTGCGCTGCCGCTTCATTCGCCCTGTTGTAGAAAACGACCGGCCCGCGAACGCCAAATCCGCGATCGCTGTACACCGTCGCCATGTTCGGGCCCGTCACTCCATCATGTTTGAAGTGTTTGTAGATCGGCTTCACACCCATCGCAAGAACACGTTCTGCGATCAGATCGCCAATTGGATAGTCCGACATTGCGGAGACAACTGTCGTCTTCAGGCCGAAGCAATTAGAGAGGTTCGCAGCCACATTGAATTCGCCTCCGCTCACATGAATCTGGCATTCCGCCGCCTTACGAAACGGAATGATTCCTGGATCGAGCCGGTGCACCAGCGCGCCGAGCGAGAGGAAATCAATCTCCGCATCCTTGCGAATCTTCAGACCGTCAGCCATGCCTGTACAACTCCTTATCTCTGCAATTTATCCACGCCAACTGCAACCGCAACATGCCTCATTCATACTAGCGACCGATCTGGGCCACGGCTCACGCGCCCAGCAACTGCTTCACATCGGCGACAACCTCATCCGGGGTCCATTCGTTGCCGGGATAAAACTTGATCACCTTCCCATCCCGTCCCACCAGCGTTGTCGACAATGTGTGCGTGATGGTCTGGTCCGGCTCGTTCGAGATGCCGACGTCGAAGAACTTCGCCATCTCCTTCAGCACCGCATTGTCTGGCACAGCAAAGTCCCAATCTGCAAATGCCGCTTTTGCCTCGCTTCCGATGTACTCTTCCCCGTACGCTTTGAGCCGGTCAGGGGTATCGTGTTCCGGGTCGAAACTCACGCACAGCAGGTGCGTCTTCCCTTTCAGCTTCGGATCTGCCGACAGCCGCCTTTCAATATTCGCAAAATTGCGCGTCACCAGCGGGCAGAAGTTCGGCAGGGGGCAGCGCGTGTAGATGAAGGTGATCAACAGGTTCTTCCCGCGAAACTGGTTGAGCCGGATCATGCGCCCATCCTGGTTGCGCAGCTTGAAATCAGGGACCGCGTCCCCCGCTGCAGGCACATGGTAGATGGTCGCGGGTTTGTAGTCCGGTTTCCCCTGCGCCACAACCACGATGTGATCCAGAAAGACACTCGCATCGGAGCCTTCAGAAACAAGCACGTCCGCGGTAAGAACATCTCCTGGGTGGAGTTCGCTCAGGATGTTTGGATCCTTCAGCTTGTAAGGCATCGTCATCGCTTCCATAAAGCCCGGAATCGCTTCATGGTTGACTGTGACCTCGCCCGCTGCGGGATTCGTTGCGACTACCTTGCCTCGCAGCTTGTATGTCTTGTATGAAGATTCCGCACTGGATTCTGAGGCGCCTTCCTGCCGGTGGCATCCTGCCGACATCGTCATCGCAATAAGTGCAAGTACCAGTAATTTCCTGATCACCCCTCAGTTTACAACTCGTCTCTCGTACGGAATCGCCCTGTTTTGCGTAGGTTAGGGTCTCCCCGTTTCCCACAGAGAATGCTCGCGGCGGACGGCGTATAACGCAGGTATGGGCATTCAATCAGGGGCCAATGTCGACGCATGGTTGCGCGAGGGTGGTCTTGTGGTTGCATCCAGCGACCGTGCCGCGCGTGCCATCCGGGCGGAGTTCCATCGACGGCGCCGCAACGAGGGCCTTACAGCCTGGCCCGCACCAAAAGTAGCCGACTGGAAGACATTCGTGCGTACAGCATGGGAAGAGCGCAACACGGATGGTCGCCTTCTGCTCAACGGCGCTCAGGAACTCGCCATTTGGTCTGATGTCGCTCAGAGCGAGGAGCATTTACCTACGGTCTTGCCGGCTTCCGTTCGCCGTTTGGCCATCCTTGCTGTGGAAGCACACGATCTCATCTGTTCGTATGCACCACGTCTCCTCCGCGATGAAGCTCGCCTCGGCTGGGATCGGGATGCCGGTGAGTTCAGTCGTTGGCTCTCCGACTTCAGCAAGAGATGCAACAAGAGCAGCCTTATCAGTATTAGCCGCGTCGCTCCTGAACTAATATCCACGCTTCGTGCCGACTCTACTCCTCGGCCTGCTCTCCGCCTGGCGGGGTTTGACCGGCTGCTTCCGGTGCAGCGAGAGTTCTTCGCCGCCTGGGGCGATTGGGAGACATTTGAAGCCGACGCTGTTGAATCGCAATCCCAGTTCTATTCGGTTCCTGATCGCCTGACGGAACTTGAAGCATGTGCCCACTGGTGTCATCGACAAATTGCCACGAATCCAGGAATTCGCCTTCTCGTCGTCACGCAGGATCAGTCGCAAAATCGCGGCGAGATTGAACGTGCTTTTCTCCGCTTCAGCACTCCGGGTGAGACGCCCACCTTCGAGTTTTCGCTGGGCGTTCCCGTTTCTCAAATTCCATTCACGCGTTCAGCTCTTCTGCTCCTTCGATGGCTCCGGGCGCCTCTAGGTGAGACAGCACTAGACTGGCTCTTCGCTTGCGATCTGGCTTCCCAGCCCGGCGAGTCCGCAGCCCTGCAATTCTCGATGCGGATGTTGCGAAGGCGAGATTTGCAGAGGCCGCAATGGGAACTGGAAAAGTTTCTCAATCAGGGTTCGATCTCCTCGGTGCTGCCCAAGGATTGGGTCCGCCGCATTCTCTCTGCCCAACGCAGCCTCAATAACGAGCCGCACAAGCAAAGCCCGATTGAATGGGCAGACAGAGTACCGAATCTGCTTGCGACGATGGGCTGGCGTGGTGCTGCGCCACAGACCAGCGTGGACTTCCAGGCACAACGCCGCTGGACGCAGGCCATCGATACCGCAGGGTCTCTTGGCTTCGATGGCCGTCGCATTTCCTTTGGTGAGTTTTTAACCGAGTTGCAGCATGCAGCCGATGAAATCCTGTTTGCGCCGCAGTCAATGGACGCGCCAATTCAGATTGCCGGTCCGGCAGAATCTGCGGGACTGACGGCGGATGCCTTATGGTTCCTGGGTGCCGACGAGGACTCCTGGCCGGCTGTAGCAGCCACCCACCCTTTCCTTCCACTCCACGTGCAACGCGAATTCGGAATGCCTCATTCCTCGCATCTCCAGGACTGGGAGTTCTCAGAAGCCATCACAAAACGCCTGCTCCGCTCAGCACCGCGGGTGCACTTCTCCTTCGCTGCGCAAAATGGGGACGTCGAGTCTCGGCCCTCTCGGATCATCACACAACTTGCGGGCCTGCCAACTGCGATTGCCGGGGATCTCGCTCCGCCCTCACATGAAGACCCGATGACAAGCCTGATTGAGGACTTCAGTTCAAAACCGTTTGATGGAGGTCGCCTTCAGGGCGGATCAGCGATTCTTTCGTTTCAATCGCAATGCCCTTTCAAAGGATTCGCAAACGCCCGGCTTGGCGCCCAGAGCTGGGATGCAGCGGAAAACGGCCTGAGCGCGAGGCAGCGCGGACAAATCTTGCATGACGTGCTGCATTCGATTTGGTCGGGGCGTCGACCGGGCATCAAAACGCACCGCGAACTTGTCGCCATCAAGGACCTGCTTGCGTTCGTTCGCAATCACGTAAACGGAGTTATCAAGTCGGGCATTCCGCCGCATGTCCGTGAACTTATGCCGGCACTGTACCTGGAACTCGAAGAGACGCGACTGACTCGACTGATCACCGAGTGGCTTGAATTCGAGAGAGCGCGACTCCCTTTCACCGTCGAGGCGACAGAGGCGCAGAGTGCGGTCACCGTCGCAGGCCTTGGCATGAATCTCCGCTTGGATCGCGTCGACCGTCTTCAGGATGGATCGCAATTGGTCATCGACTACAAGACTGGCACGGTCGATCCAAAAGCATGGAATCTTCCCCGTCCCGATGATGTGCAGCTGCCTCTTTACAAGCTCTTCGGACTTGCACCGCTTCAGCCGTCTCTCTTCGAGAGCTTCGGAGGGCCCGCAAGCGGTGGCCTGGTGTTTGCTCGCGTTCGAACCGGAAACACCTGCTTCTCTGGCCGCGTTGCAGACGCAAGAGCAACCATCAATCCCGATCTGAGCGGCGTCACCTCATTGGTAAAGCGCCGACTGACCGCCGCCGAGGAGTTGAACTGGAAAGACTACATCGAGAGTCTGGCACGCGAGTTTCTTCATGGGCGTGCCGACGTGAGCCCGCGAGAATATCCCAAAACTTGCGAGCGCTGTGGACTGCAATCGGTGTGCCGCATTCAGGAACCGGAAAATCGCGTGCGCCTTGAACAGGAAGAATTGGAGCCTTACGATGCCGGCCAGGAGTAGCTCCGTCTTCCCTGTCGCGCCGGACCAGGCGCAAAGAAACATTGCTATCGATCCGCGTCGCTCAATACTGGTGCAGGCGCCCGCGGGATCGGGCAAAACGGATCTGCTGACGCGGCGATTCCTGCGTCTGCTTGCCGAGGTGGATGACCCCAGGCAGATTGTGGCCATCACCTTTACAAAAGCCGCGGCGGCCGAAATGCGCCATCGCATCCTGAAAGAGCTGGAAGAAGCTGCGGAGCGTACATCTGCCAATTCTTCAGCGCTGCAGCTAGTTGATGAAGGCTCGATGGAAGCACTTGCCGCGCGCGCCTTGCAGCACTCTCAAACATTGAACTGGCGCTTGATCGAACTTTCGTCCCAGCTTCGTATTTCGACCATCGATTCCTTCTGTCGCGATTTAGCGATACAGCAGCCAATCCACTCTGGAATCGGCAACAACCTGCAGATCAACGAGAGGCCGGCCGAGTTCTATGCGGTTGCGGCCCGTGCAACTCTCGAGAAACTAGGAGATTCTCGTTACCCCGAACTGAGCACGGCGATCCGAGATCTCCTTCTATGGCGCGACAACAGCTGGAAAGAGTTGGAGGAACTTCTTGTCGGAATGCTCGGCCAGCGGGATCGCTGGATGCTCGAGTTTGTGTTGCGGCATGAACAGGATTGGGATCTGCTTCGCGAGCGACTCGAGCGCCCGATGGCAAAAGCCGTACAAGAAGTCCTGGGCTCTCTCGAGCAGTTGATGACCGCCGACGACCGTGCTGAAGCCCACGAGCTCGCACAATTCGCGTGCGTTCATGGGGCAGGCGACAAATACGGTGGGCTTGCAGAGCTGGCAGAGTTCCCGTCCGGATCCCAATCTGACAACGAGGCTCTGGAAGCGGCGCGCGGAGCGTACCTGTGCCTGGCGAATCTGCTGCTGACGAAAGATGGTGGCATTCGGCAGAAGATCGATTCCCGCCTCGGATTCCCCAGAGAGCATCTCGATGAAAAGCTTCGCATGGAGGATCTGCTGGGGCGGCTCGCCGAGGTCCCCGGACTCGAGGATGCTCTGGCCCGAGTGCGGGATCTTCCACCCGCGCGCTACACCATGGAAGACTGGCAGATCATCCGCGCAATCTTCATGGTGCTGCTGCATGCTGCCGCAGAGCTCAAGACGGTTTTCGCAGAAGCCGGCGCTGTCGACTTCATCGAAGTCGCACAGATCGCAAGGGGGGTGTTGCGCGGCGAAGATAATCTGCCCAGCGATGCCGCGCAAGCCGTTGCCGACGACATCCACCACCTGCTCATCGACGAGTTTCAAGACACCAGCCGGCGTCAGCACGAGTTTGTTACCGCGCTGCTTGAAGCGTGGTCCGACCCCGCTGACCGGACAGTTTTCATAGTCGGCGACCCTATGCAGTCGATTTATTTCTTCCGCGATGCCGAGGCCGAACTGTTCAGCAGAGTCAGGAATTTCGGATTCGAGCTCAAAGATGGCGAGTCGTTCCCTCTTGATCCCGTAGCCCTGAAGGCGAATTTTCGTACTGAACCGGCACTGGTCTCTGAGCTGAATGAAGCGTTCTCTCGCGTCTTCGACGTTGCGGACGGCAGCGGGATTGAGTTTGCGGCGGCAGTGCCGGCACGTGCTCTCGCCGGAACGTCGGAGAAGCGGCTCGGTCTGCATTTCAAGTTCACTCCGCAGCCACAAACAGGCAACTCCGCGGATCCGGATTCAATGCGAAAGAAGAAGGAGACGACGCTTCAGCGCGAGTCGATCCGTGAAGCTCAGATCGAGGAAATCGTAAGCCTGATCCGACACAACCTCCCTCGCGTGCAGAGCGCGCGCATCGCCGGTGGAAAATGGCGCATCGCTGTTCTAGGACGGGCCCGCACCGCGCTGGCGCCAATTGCACTGGCTCTGCGAGAGGCGGGTATTCCGTTCCGCGCTGTTGAACTCGAAGGCCTCAGCGACCGCGCGGAGATTCTGGATGCAGTTGCACTTACGCGGGCCGTTTTCAATCCAGAAGATCGCGTTGCGTGGCTCGGTGTCTTGCGTGCACCCTGGTGCGGGCTGAGCCTGGCAGAACTGCACACCATTGCTGGAACAGATGAGGACGCCCGCAGCGTCGCTCCCATTCCGCAGCTTCTTGAGGAGCGTCTCGATTTGATCTCGCCTGAGGCGCGCAAGGCAGCGGAGCGTGTTTTGTCGGCATGCGCATCAATTCCTCAACTGCGGCTGAAGTTCCCTACCGCGTCCGCCGGCACCCTGATTCAGCAGATCTGGTGTGCTCTCGGTGGCAATGCCTGCGTCGATGACGTCGGCAGAGCAAACCTCGACCTTTATTGGAAGCTCCTGGACAAACTTCCAAACGGTGAACAGGATCTTGTCGGTCCCTCCCTCGATGCTGCCCTCGCGGACTTCTGTGCCATGCCGGATCCCGCCGGTAGCGGTGAATACGGTGTGCAGCTCATGACGATTCACAAATCGAAGGGGCTGGAGTTTGAAGTCGTTATCGTGCCAGAGTTGCAAGCCCAGGGCGGTCGCGGATCCGTCGAGCTTCTTTCGTGGCTCGAACGCGGCTTGTCCGAACCAGACGAAGACGGCTCACTGACTGAGTTCCTGATCGCTCCGGTGCAATACAAGGGCGCCGATCCCGGCGCTGCCAAAAGATGGGTGGAACGGGCTCGGCGGGATCGCGAGACGCAGGAGATGAGGCGCATTCTATACGTCGCTGCAACGCGCGCCCGTGAAGAGCTGCACCTCTTCGCACAACCTGCCTACAAAGTTGAGGCCAATGGTACAAATCGACTTCTGGAGCCTGCGAACAGCCTGCTTGCAACCGCATGGCCGGCGCTCGAAGACGATATCCGGACAAGATTCGATACGTGGAACAGTGCACCGCAACCCGCGACATCAGTTACGCCTGAGCTGATTCTCGAATCGATTGCGGCCGGCCACGACAACCTTCTGTTTATGCCATCGCCGGCGAAGCCCACCATGATTCGCCGGCTTCCGCCGGACTTTGAGCCGGCAGGTAAAACGGTCCCCGCGGCGAAAACGGCCGGCATCATCGGACTAAGCGAAACGGAAAGCTACGTTCGCCATGAAGGAGGTCTTCTCTCTCGCGCGCTCGGAAATGCGGTTCACAAATTCCTCGAGCAGATGAGCACGTTGCGGCTGACATTGGATTGGGATTCCGTTCGCGCGTCCCTTAGCGAGATCAGGCCCCGCATTTCGGCGATGATTCGCGCATCGGGTATCGCGAGCGCGCAGGCTGAAGTAATCTGTGCCGAAGCTCACGAGACAGCAATTCGAACTTCGCACGACCTCACCGGCCAGTGGATCCTGTCACCTCATGCGGATGCCGAGATCGAATCTGGCTGGGCGGGAGTGATCGACGGAAGCCTCCGCCAGGTTCGGGTCGACCGCCTCTTCCGCGCCGGCCTCGCCCCCTTGCAGAGCGGTGACGCGGCGTTGTGGATTATCGACTACAAAACGGCCTTCACTGACGCAGTCGATAACGCGCCTGCGATCCGTGCTCTGCGCGAGACCTTTGCGCCGCAGCTTGAGATGTATGCTGCGCTTCTGCGCAGTTTCCACCGTGCCGGCACGCCCATCCGCGTCGGCCTGTACTATCCGCGTATGTCTGCATTCGATTGGTGGGAAATCTAGCAGCTTGCTGAAAAACTCGCAATTCATCGCGGTTTTGCGTAGTGGGTCAGTTTGACTTCATCTGGCATCTCCTTTTCACTTCCCGGTTTTGAAAGGACACGGATTCATCCGTGCCGCCAATGGTGCAAAATGAGCGCGGCTTTAGCCGCTGAGGGATGGTTTCGCGATTTTCGGCACAAGTGGAACAGCATTTTTCGGCAAGCGGCTAGGGAGTTTCCCGCGCCGCGCCCAAGCCGATCGATCGCATCAACTCGAGCGCATTGCTCGTCTTCACCACTCCCGGCTTGAGTTTGTAATCGAAGATCAGCTTTCCCTCTTCGAGCCTGTCCTCGAAATGGCGATTCTCTGCTCGACCTGGCATCGTGTTCGGAATCTCCGCAAGCGCCAGATCATGAGTGCTGACGATTCCGATCGCTCCCCGGTCCATCAAACTGCGGACGATCAGACGCGTTCCTTCGAGCCGGTCATGCGAGTTCGTACCGGAAAGGAGTTCGTCCATCAGGAAGAGCACAGGAACGGGGCCATCAGCGAGATCCTCAGCCACCTTCAGCCTTTGAATCTCTGCATAGAACCGCGACGTCCCACCAGATAGCGAATCGAGTACACAGATGGAGGCAGCTACCGCAAGCGGCGACAGGGTCAGCGATTTCGCTCTTACGGGAGCACCGCATTGAGCGAGAACAGCATTGACGCCTATGCTGCGAATAAATGTGCTCTTCCCCGCCATGTTCGGCCCGCTGAGGATCATCAGCTGAAGTTCCGACCCCAGCTCTATATCGTTACGAACGGCCTTGTCGCCAGGTAGAAGTGGGTGCGCAATATCTGTGGCATCAAAAACCGCGCCCCGCTCCACAAACTCCGGCAGCACATCTGCGGGATGTTCGAAAGCATATCCAGCCAGCGCCGTGAGCGCTTCAAACTCACCGACGGCTGTCAACCAGCCGCGGATGTGCGGGCCGAATTCTTGCTGCCATTTCTCCGCTTGGAATACGCATTGTGCACTCCAGAATGTCACCACATCGACCAGCCGCATACCTGGATTGCGCCGGGATTCGAGGTAGGCGACGATTCGGTCAAGCTTTCTGATCGCCTCGGAGGGCACGAAATTCGCGTGCTTCAAATGCGACTGCAGTTCTGTCAGCTTGGCTGAGGAAAACTGCCGGCGTTCGATTAGTCGAAGTACGCCGGCCAACACATCGAGATCATGGGTAGCGTCTTCAATCTTGTCCGCAGCCTCATCCCAGCGCGCATGGATTCGATGCGCCCACGCCAGGTTCAAAGTCGACACTGCCAGCGCAACCGTGGCGAGTCCCCACACGCCCCACGCCACTACGCCCGCAATCCATAGCAGCGCCAGAACAGTAGTGGTAATGCGAGTCGCGGGGCTAGTCAGGAGCTGCTTGCGTTCGCCCCAGCCTGCGAGTTTGTCGGGGTGCACTCCAGCTCGAACTGTTTCCCCGATACAGAAGAGCTGCTGACGCAAGTCCAGCTGATTGCCGAGATCGGAGAGGGCGTCATGGCGTGCCGCCACTTCGGCTGGCAGTGCGGGGCTCAGGAGCCACTGCGCAAGTGTCTCTTCGCCGGCTCTTGTGCGCGCAGTGCACAACAACTCAAACAGAGACGCCGGACCAAACAGATCGAGGTCGCGCGCATACGGATGCGCCGGGTCGAGGAACCTGTCTCCCGTTTCTCCCTCACCCTGCCAGCGATCCTCGATTCGAGCTATACCGCTTTCATAGAACTTGATTGCGCGGCGTCGCTTTCTGATCCGCTGTAACCCTTGTTCGTGCCTGATGGAAAGATAGACGAAGATCCCAGCCGGCAGCAGGAGCAGCCAGAGATACTTCAGGTAATACAGAAGCACCAGCGCGGCCGCAATGGTGAAGAAAGCAATCGCAAGCTTCGCATACCCGAGTTGCCTCTCCGTCCGTTCCTCGATTGTCTGGGTACTCTTCAGTTGTTCGAGACGCTGCGCGTAGAAGTTTGCAGGGTCAGGTGCAATGCCCGCTTTTTCGCCCGAACTCATCCCCTCAAGACTAACGCAGCCAGGTTGTCACTTCGGAAACCGCCAGGATCAGTCGCTGGCTCCGGCCGCTTGCCGTTGCGTCATTACGCTTTTGTGATGGCGCACGTCGGAGCCTTCAACCCAGAAGATCACGTCCTCTGCGATGTTGGTTGCGTGATCTGCAACGCGTTCGAGCGCCCTGCAAATCATCAGCGCATTCAGTGCCTGGGGAGCGATGTGGCTCTGCTCTTCCATCACCTTCGTAAGAGACCGGTACGCAGCGCGGTTCATCGTATCCACAGCATCGTCCATCATCAAAACGGCGCGCGCCAATTCAGCATCTGCATCGATGAATGACTGTAGGCTTTTTCGCACCATTTCCGCGGAGAGCGTAGCCATACGTGGGATGTCCACGGGCAGTTCTGATACCGCGGGCATCTGTTCCATGTTTCGCACGCGCTCGCTGATGCTCTTGGCAGAATCGCCAACGCGTTCGAGATCTGCATTGATTTTGATGACGCTCAAGATGAAACGCAGATCGATGGCCATCGGTTGCTCCATTGCGAGCAAATCGAGAGCCTCCTGATCGATGTCTCGCTCCAGGCGATTGATCGCCACTTCGCTGCGGCTCACCAGGTCGCAGATGGAGAGATCGCGGACGCGATATGCTTCAATCGCCCGCTGAATTGCCTGCTCGGCCAAACCCGCCATCACCAGCAGGTTCTCCTTCAACTGATCGAGACTTTGTTGAAAGCGAATGCGCGTCATCCGAACCTGCCTGTAATGTAATCCTCAGTACGCTTGTCGCTGGGGTTCGTAAAGATCTTGTGAGTTGAATCGAACTCCACCATGCGCCCATTCAGAAAAAAACCCGTTTCCTCGGCCACGCGGGCTGCCTGCTGCATATTGTGGGTCACAATCACGATAGTGTACTGCGATTTCAATTGAAAGATAAGGTCTTCTATTTTCGAAGTGGATACCGGGTCGAGAGCTGAGGCCGGCTCATCCATCAGCAAGACCTCGGGGTCCACTGCCAGTGCGCGAGCGATACAAAGACGTTGTTGCTGACCGCCTGAAAGGCTTGCGCCCGATTTTGATTTCAAATCGTCCTTTACTTCATCCCAGAGCGCCGAATTTTTGAGTGATCTTTCCACGATCTCATCGAGCGAGCGCTTGTTCTTGTACCCGTTCAGCTTCAGCCCCGATGCCACGTTGTCATAGATCGACATGGTTGGGAATGGGTTTGGGCGCTGGAATACCATCCCCACGCGTCGCCTGATCTCAACCGGCTGGGCATCTGCGTAGATATCCATATCCCCAATTCGAACCGTACCCGTAACGCGCGCGATGGGATTCGTTTCGTGCATGCGGTTCAGGCAGCGCACAAACGTGCTCTTGCCGCATCCGGATGGACCAATCAACGCCGTCGCATGATTTGCAGGGATCTTTAGGTCTATGTCCTGCAACGTGTGATTGGTGCCGTACCACGCGTTCAGGTTTGTTACTTCGATGCCAACGCCCACTTAGCTTGCCCCTTTCAGAACGCCGCGGCTGGTCACGTAGCGCACAAGCGAAACGGCCAGTACGATAAGCACAATGAGAACCAGTGCTCCGGCCCATGCAAGGCGATGCTGATCTTCATACGGACCTGTCGCATACACCCAGATCTGCAGCGGCAGAGCCTCAATTGGCTGATTTGGATTCGTGCTCCAGAAGGCATTTCCGAGCGCCGTGAAAATTAAAGGAGCCGTCTCCCCCGCAACTCGCGCAAAGGCCAGCATGCACCCGGTAATGATGCCTGGCGATGCTGTCTTCACTGTAATCGAGAGAACTGTCCTCCAGTTGGACAGCCCGAGTCCGAGCGCAGCTTCTCGAATGATGTTGGGCACCATCAGCAACATCTCTTCACTCGTGCGCGCCACCGTGGGGATCATCATGATGCCCAGCGCTATACCCCCAGACAAGGCCGAGAAGTGCCCCTGGGGAATCACGATCAGCGAATAGGCCGCTAGTCCCATCACGATCGACGGCACGCCATTGAGCGTGTCCGCCGTAAACCGGATTGCATTGGCCAGCCTTGTCCCCCTGCCAAATTCCGCAAGATAGATTCCAGCTCCGATTCCAATGGGGACGCCGATCAGGCTGGCAATACCGAGCAAAACAGCGGAACCGACGATGGCATTCGCCATGCCGCCTCCCGACTCGCCTTCGGGCACCGGGTTCTTGAGGAAGAAATCAAGATTGAGCGAGCTGGCGCCCTTCAGCATCAGGTAAACAAAAATCGCCACCAGCGGCACCACCACCACGACCGTCGCCAGTATGGCCAGACCGGTCACGATATGATCCGTCGCCGCTCTGTACTTCGATCGAAAACTGGTCGCGTTCGTCGCCATCGAATCCTATCCCCTGTCCCCTGTCCCCTGACACCTGCCTCTAATGCACTCTTGCCGGCGCCCCGCGCGTCACCATCCATACAAGGAATCGCGCAAACGCATTCACGATAATCGTGACCAAAAACAGTGCGAGGCCGATTTCAATCAGCGCGCTGCGATGTATGTCGCTCACTGCCTCCGCAAATTCGTTGGCAATCACCGAGGCCATCGAACTCCCATTTGCGAACAACGATTTGCTGATCTCCGGCGTATTGCCAATCACCATCGTCACAGCCATCGTTTCGCCGAGAGCGCGCCCCAGGCCAAGAATCACTGCACCAACAATGCCGATGCGGGCGTTGCGCAGCACGCCCATCCGGATCATCTCCCAACGCGTCGCTCCCAGCGCCAGCACCGCCTCCCGCTGCGAATGCGGGACCGCCGTCATCACCTCGCGCGTCAGCGACGAAATAATCGGCAGAATCATCACCGCAAGAATCACGGCAGCCGCCACGTACCCAAGCCCCGTTGGATTTGTGTCCGCAAACAGCCCCGTCCAGCCCAGGTATTTTGAGAGCAACGGATTCACATGCTCCCTGAGCAGAGGGACCAGCACAAACACCGCCCATAGACCGTAGATGATGCTTGGAATCGCAGCCAGCAATTCGGTAATAAACGCAAGCGGCCCGCGCAAGATCTTCGGGCACATCTCGGTCAGGAAGATCGCCAGCCCGACGGCCAGCGGCACCGCGATCACCAGGGAGAGCAGCGAAGACACAACCGTGCCGTATACGAACGGTAAAGCGCTGAAATCCCCATTTACCGGGTCCCAATAATTGAGCAGTCCGCTGTATCGATCACGTGTGCCGGGTTGGAAGAAGAACTTGAAGCCGAATTTGTGCCAGGCCATCCCGGAGCGGAGCATGAGTTCCCAGAGGATCAGCAGCACGATCGCGAAGATGCTGAGCGCACAGAGGGTCATCAGCCACTTGAAGACACGATCGGCAAATGCCGAATTTCCGCGCGCATTCAGAAACTTCCGCACCGCGGATATTTCCGAGCTTGCCACTCGTTCCGGCCCCGAAACCTTAGGTGGTATTTGAGTTGACGGTCGGGAGAGACGTATTTCTGGCACTTGGAGTGTCACCGTTTGTAAGGCTACCGGGCAAAGATGAATAGGAGGTTACAGCGCTGCTAAATCCAGCGCATACAACGCACTTCGCTCTTATGACTTTCTTTGACCCGGCAAAACCCGATTCTCACCTGTTCGTTGCATGCTCGATGCATCATAGAGCCCCTGCACTCAGTTCGCGAATCCGCCCCTCTGACATTCGGCCCATGGCCGGCATTCCTGTAAGCTTATGTGCTGGAAATCATTAAGGTAGATCGAATGCGCTCAACTGCCCTGTTGCTTGCCCTTGTCCTCGCGCCCGTGCCCGTCCTCGCCCAAACTTCGGCTACCGCAACCGATCCTCCCCATCGCAGCTGGCACGCCGCCTGGGTTACGCATCCGACCGCGCCCCTGCGCGAACCCCTCGTCCTCCACTTCAGGCGTGCGCTCGAACTTGCGCCGCTTCCATCCAGCTATATCGTCCGGGTTTCTGCCGACAATCGGTTCATCCTATACGTCAATGGAACCCGAGTGGGCGACGGGCCGGCGCGTGGAGACCTGACCCACTGGCGATACCAACGATTTGATCTCGCGCCTTACCTCAAGTCGGGCCACAACCTGATCACCGCCACCGTGTGGAATTTCGGAGTCTACGCGCCGATTGCCCAGTTCAGCGATCGAACAGCCTTCCTCCTTGAGAGCGAAGCGACGGGAGACCCAGGCATCAGCACCCCGAAAAGCTGGCTCGTGGAAGAGGAGCCAGGCGTGCGGCCGCTGGGTCGTGACAAGGTGACTTTGCAGACCTATTTCGCCTCAGGCCCAGGCGAAGAACTGGATGCGTCGAAATTCGACTGGTCATGGAATTCGGAGAACTCAGGCAAAAACTGGCTTCCCGTTGCCAGCCCCATGCGCGACAGCGTCTTTCCGGTGAACGGGGCGCACTCGGCTGACGAAACAGGAGACAATCCCTGGGGCCTGATTCCGGATGAACTGCCGCATATGGAATA
>Ga0068868_100000520_pt1 | contig 25795 bp, 23 predicted proteins | sample KBSMisM42_FD_64660 | JGI IMG/M metagenome (GOLD analysis project Ga0068868, IMG submission 64660) | Miscanthus rhizosphere microbial communities from Kellogg Biological Station, Michigan, USA - KBS Miscanthus M4-2 | ecosystem: Host-associated > Plants > Roots > Rhizosphere > Soil ...
GCCCGCTTCGAGAAGCAGCTGCACCCGGACCTCTGCCTGCGGGCGCAGCGGATCGCCTCCCGGCTGCTGGTCGAGCTCTGCGGGGCGAAGATGGTGCCGGGGACGATCGACGTCGCCGCCGAGGTTCCCGAGCCGCGGCGCCTGCGCCTGCGGGCCAGCCGGGTCGAGGGCCTGCTCGGGATGACGATCTCCCAGGACGAGCAGAAGACCTACCTGGAGCGGCTCGGCTTCGGGGCGACGGCCGACGGCGAAGACCTGGAGGTGACGGTCCCACCCGACCGCCACTACGACGTCACCCGCGAGGTCGACCTGATCGAGGAGGTGGCGCGGGTCCACGGCATCGACGAGCACCTGCCGACGACGCTCCCCGCGACCGGCGAGGCCGTCGGCGGTCTCAGCCGCGAGCAGCGGCTGCGGCGCCGGGCCGAGGACGGCCTCCGCGACCTCGGCCTCGACCAGGTCGTCGGCTGGAGCTTCACCGACCCTGGCGAGGCGGAGCGGCTGCGGATTCCCGGCGAGGACGCCCGGGCGAAGCCGGTGATGCTCGCCAACCCGCTCTCCGAGGAGCAGTCGGCGATGCGGACGACCCTGCTCGGGTCGCTGCTCGACGTCGCCGCTCGCAACGTCGCCCGGGGAGCCGGCAGCCTCGCGCTCTTCGAATCCGCCCGCGTCTACCTGCGCGAGGGGACCCCCGAATTCGCCGGGGACCAGCCGGCGCCGTTCGCCGAGCCGCACCGGTTCGCGGCGCTCGCCGTCGGGTCGCTTTCGCCTCGCTCCTGGCGGGGCGGCGGCGAGCCGGCCGACTTCTTCGCCCTCAAGGGCATCGTCGAGGCGCTGGCGCGGCAGCTCGGGGTTGAGCTCTCCTTCGAGCCCGCCGAGCAGCCGTTCCTGCACCCGGGACGCTCGGCGGCGGTCTCCGTCGCCGGCGCTGCCGCCGGCTGGCTGGGCGAGGTCCACCCGCTGGTCTGCCGGACCTGGGACCTCGACGTCGCCGTCGCCTTCGAACTCGACGCGGCGCCGCTCCTCGCTGCGGCGACGCTCGGCGAGGAGTCCTACGAGGACGTCACCACCTTCCCCGCGGTCTACCAGGACCTCGCGGTGGTCCTGCCCTCCGACGTTCCCGCCAGCGCCGTTCGGGAGGCGGTCCTCGCCGGCGGTGGCGAGCTGCTGCAGGGGGCCGACGTCTTCGACCTCTACGAGGGCGAGCAGCTCGGCGCCGAGCGCAAGAGCCTCGCCCTCAACCTCGAGTTCCGCGCCGCCGACCGCACCCTCACCGACGAGGAGGTCGCCGAGCGGCGCGAGGCGATCAAGGCGAAGCTGGGCGAGATCGGGGGGACGCTGCGTGAATAAGCGCGTCCTGGTCGCCGGCGCCTCCGGCTTCACGGGGGCGCTCGCGGCGCAGATCGTCCACGACCACCCGGGCCTGGAGCTGGTCGCCGCCACCTCGCGCAGCGACGCCGGCAAGCGGCTCGGCGAGCTCTACCCGCGCTACCGGGCTGATGTCGAGCTGACCGAGCTCGACCTCGAGAATCTGCCCCCGCTCGACGCGGCGATCGTCGCCTACCCCCACGGCGCCGCGGCGCCGACGGTTGCGGCCCTTCGCGGGCAGGGGATCCTCGTCGTCGATCTCTCGGCCGACTTTCGGCTGCGCGACATCGAGACCTACCGGCGCTGGTACGGCGACCACGGCGCCCCGGAGCTCTTCGGCACCGGCGTCTACGGCCTCACCGAGATCTACCGCGATCAGCTGCGCGAGGCGACGCTGGTCGCCACGCCCGGCTGCTACCCGACGGCGAGCGTGCTGGCGCTGGCGCCGCTGGCCGAACAGGGGCTGCTCTCCGAGGTCTTCGTCGCCGCCATGCAGGGCACCTCCGGCTACGGCCGCTCCAGTGACGACCTCGTCCACTTCTCGAACATGACCGAGAACGCCTTCCCCTACAAGACCGAGGGGCACCGGCACCGGCCCGAGATCGAGCAGGAGCTGGCGGCCCTCGGCAGCCCCGCTCCGGTCACCTTCGTCCCGCACCTGCTGCCGCTCGACCAGGGCGAGCTCGCGACCTGCTTCGCGACTCTCACCGACACGACCTCGGTGGAGGCGATCCGGGCCCTGTACGAGGAGCGCTACGCGGATGAGCCCTTTGTCCACCTCCTCGACGGGCCGCCGAACCTGCGTGCCGTCCGCGACACGAACGAGTGCCACGTCTATATCACGGTCGAGGAGCGGGGGAGGGTGATGGCCTTCTCTGCGATCGACAACATCTGGAAGGGCGCCTCGAGCCAGGGCGTCCAGAACCTCAACCTGATGCTGGGTCTCGACGAGACGGAGGGCCTCAAGTGACCTCCAGCGACGCATTCGTCTGTTCCTTTTCGTTGTTATGTCCGCATAAGGAACAGGCGAAGAGATGAGCGGCTCCTTTTTTCGTTCACGTTGGGTGGATGAGCCGGCCGGCGTCGAGGAGCTCGAACCTGCTCAGCTTGCACCGAGCTTCCGCGCTGGCGGCGCTCATTGCGGGCTCAAGGGTGGCGGGCGCACCGACGTCGGCCTTGTGGTCTGCGATGCCGAGGAGGTCTCTTCGGCGATGGTCCTGACCCGGAACGCCTCGGCGGCGGCGCCGATCCGTGTCTGCCGTGACGAGGTCGATGCCGGCGGCGTGCGCGCCGCGGTCGTCAACAGCGGCAACGCCAACGCCGAGACCGGCGAGCAGGGACTGGCCGACGCCCGGGCGATGTGCGAGCGGACGGCCGCTGAGCTCGGCCTCGCGGCGAGCGCGGTCGCCGTCGCCGAGACCGGGACGATCGGCGTGCCGTTGCCGATCGACGCCGTCCTCGGCGGCATCGCCGAGGCCGCCTCGGCGCTCGCCCCCGACGGCGGCACCGCCTTCTCCGACGCGATCCTCACCACCGACCGCTGGCCGAAGCGCTGCACCCTGCGCGCCGGCGGCGTGACGCTTTCCGCCCAGGCGAAGGGGGCGGGGATGATCGAGCCGAACATGGCGACGATGCTCTGCTTCGTCCAGACCGACGCGGTCGTCGAGGACGCCGACGCGCGCCTGCGCGCCGCCGTCGACGCTTCCTTTAACCGGATCACCGTCGACGGCCAGATGAGCACCAACGACACGGTGCTCCTTCAGGCCTCCGGCGCCTCCGGGCAGCCGCTGCCCGAAGGGCTGCTGGAGGCGGTGCTGATGCAGCTGGCGATCGAGATCGTCCGCGACGGCGAGGGTGCCGCCCGCACCGCCCGGATCGAGGTCACCGAGGCCGCCTCGCAGGCCGAGGCCGAGCGGGTCGCCCGGGCGATCGCCAACTCGCCCTTGGTGAAGACGGCGTTGTTCGGCCGCGACCCCAACTGGGGCCGGATCGCCCAGGCCGCGGGCGCCGCGCTGGCCGGCGAGCAGCTCGACGAGCTCGGGGCCGAGAACATCGACGCCGCCGAGCTCGGCGCCGAGGTCGAGGAGGCCGAGATCGGCCTCCGGCTCGGCCGCGGCGAGCACGCGGCCCACGTCTGGTTCTCCGACCTCGGCTACGAGTACGTGAAGATCAACGCGGAGTACACGACGTGACCCGGCATGACGACATGACCAACAGCGCCGACGCCCGGCAGGACAGCAGCGTCGCGACGCTGCTCGAGGCGCTGCCCTACATCCGCGAGTTCCACGGTCGCACCGTGGTGATCAAGTACGGCGGCGCGGCGATGCTCGACGAGGAGCTGCGCGACGCCTTCGCCACCGACGTCGTCCTCCTCAAGTACGTCGGGCTGAACCCGATCATCGTCCACGGCGGCGGCCCCGAGATCACCCGCTACATGGAGCGGCTCAACCTCGAGGTCCGTTTCCACGAGGGCCTGCGGGTCTCCGACGCCGAGACCGTAGAGGTGGCGAAGATGGTCCTGGTCGGCAAGCTCAACTCGGAAATCGTCCGCCGGCTGAACCGGCACGGGCAGGCGGCGGTTGGCCTCTCCGGCGAGGACGGGACCCTGTTCGAGGTGGCGCCGGTGGCGAACGCCGAGCAGGTCGGCTTCGTCGGCTCGATCGAGCGGGTCGACGCCGATGTCCTCAACCACATCGCCGCCGACTACATCCCGGTGATCGCCTCCTCGGCATCCGACCGCTCCGGGCAGTCCTACAACGTCAACGCCGACGAGGCGGCCGGCAAGGTCGCGGCCGAGATCGGCGCCCACAAGGCGATCTTCCTCACCGATGTCGTCGGTTGGCTCGAGGACCCGGGCGACGAAAGCTCGCGGATCTCCCGCGCCACCGTCGAGGAGGTCGACGCGAAGCTGGCGAGCCTGGAGGGGGGGATGCGGCCGAAGCTGCAGGCCTGCGCCGACGCGATCCGCGGCGGCGCCCAGTCGGCCCACATCATCGACGGCCGGGTTCCGCACAGCCTCCTGCTCGAGCTCTTCACTGACGCCGGCATCGGCACCATGGTCACCCCATGACCGACGTCGCCGAGGGGATCGGCCTCGAGCAGACGCGGGCGCTCGAGGAGCGCTACCTGATGCGGACCTACAAGCGGGCGCCGGTCGACTTCGTCCGCGGCGAGGGGCCGCTGCTCTGGGACGCCGAGGGCAAGCGGTACCTCGACTTCCTCAGCGGGATCTCGGTCTGCTCGGTCGGTCACTGCCATCCCGACGTCGTCAAGGCCGTGCGCGAGCAGTCCCACCGCCTCATTCACGTCTCCAACCTCTTCTACACCGAGCCGATGGCGCGGCTGGCCGAGCGGCTCTCGGAGTCGAGCCTCGGCGGGCGCGTCTTCTTCTCCAACTCGGGCACCGAGGCGAACGAGTGCGCGATCAAGATCGCCCGCAAGCACGCCAACGGCCGCGGCGTCTCCGACCCCGAGATCGTCAGCTTCGAGAGCGACTTCCACGGCCGCACCTACGGCGCCCTCTCGGCGACGCCGGGGCTGGCGGCGAACGAGGCGCTGGGGCCGATGCTGCCGGGCTTCCGGGCGGTGCCCCGCAACGACGCCGCCGCCCTGCGCGAGGCGGTGGGGGAGAAGACGGCGGCGGTCCTGATCGAGCCGATCCAGGGCGAGTCCGGCGTCTTCCCGATCTCAGAGGAGGCGCTGCTAGCGGCGCGGCAGGCCTGCGACGAGGCCGGCGCGCTCCTGCTCTTCGACGAGATCCAGACCGGGATCGGTCGCACCGGCTCGCTCTGGGCCTACGAGCAGACGCCGGTCCGGCCCGACGTCCTCACCAGTGCCAAGGCGCTCGGCGGGGGCTTTCCGATCGGCGCCTGCATCACCGCCCCCGGCGCCGCCGACGTGCTCGAGCCCGGCGACCACGGCTCGACCTTCGCCGCTGGCCCGGTAGCCACCGCCGCCGCGCAGGCCGTCCTCGCGCTCGTCGACGACCCGGTGCTGCTGCGGCACGTGCGCGAGCTCGGCGCCTATCTCTGCGAGCGCCTCGAAGAGCTGGAGGGGGTACACGAGACCCGCGGCCGCGGCCTCATGGTCGGGGTCGGGCTTGAGGAGGGGATCGACGCCGCCGCGGTCGGCGCCGACCTGCTCGACCGCGGCCTCGTCGTCAACGCCCCCCGCCCGGACACCCTGCGCCTATTGCCGCCGCTGGTGATCGATTCCGATCATGTTGACCAGGCGGTCAGCCTGATTTCCGAATCACTTCTAGGCTTCGCCTCCCGATGAGCCGCCGCGGCAAGCCGAGCGACATCTCCAAGCAGCAGCGCGCCCTGCGCACCGACACGGCCGAGCGGCTGGAGGCGATCGTCGAGGCCGCCGAGCGGGCCGCCGCGGGCGTGATCGACGACGCCGAAGCGCAGGCGCGGCGCTATCTCTCCCAGGCCCGGGCGGAGGCCGACCGCCTCGCCGAGGACCGTACCGGCGAGCTCTCCGAGCTGATCGAGACCCTGCTGACGCAGGCGATCACCTTGCAACGTGACGCCGAGCGGCTGCAGGTGACCCTGGAAGTGGCGCGGGACCGGGTGCTGGGCGATCCCGGGGAGGGGCCGTCCGTGAAGGAGGAGCCGCTGAGGATCGAGACCGAGGCCGCCGCCCCTCGCCTGCACGCGGTGGATGAGCCGCAGGCTCGCCCCGAGCCCCTCGCCGACCCCGCTCCGGAACCCCGCGGCGACCCCGCCGGGGCCCGCCTGCTGGCGACCCAACTCGCGGTTTCCGGCAGCAGCAGAGAGGAGATCGCGGAGCGACTGCGAAACGGTTTTGAGATCGAGGACGCCGACGCGATCCTCGACGCGATCCTGGGACCGGAGGCTTAGAAGACGATGCACGAGGATCCGACTCGACTGATGGGGCCCGAAGACCGCGGTCCGGGTGGCCAAGGCCCCGACGGAGGCCGCCCGCACGGCAACATGCGGCTGCTCGTCGCCGGCCTGGTCGCGGTGATCGTCGGCCTGCTGATCGCGGTGATCGTGATCGCCGGTAACGACGACAGCGGTGAAACCACGACCTCCAGCATCGAAACGACTTCGACCACCACGCCCTCGACGACCGAAAGCTCGACCACGACGACGACGGAATCGACTACGACCACGACCGAAGAAGAACCGACGGTCGAAGAAGACGAAGAAGCGCCGGAAGAAGAAGAACCGGAAGAAGTGCCCCTGCCCGAAGAAGAAGGCGGCGGCGGAGGCATCGAAGCCCCCTGACGCTGCGCATGGCTGCATCGGGGGAGCTTCGATGCGACCGTCATGGCAGACTGCGCCCCCCGTGAGCGCCGAGATCCAGCCTTCCCAGCCGATCGCCACCTACGAGCAGGACCCCGCGAGCGTCCATCGCGTCCTCCTGCTCTACTCGGGCGGGCTCGACACCAGCGTGATGCTGAAGTGGATCCAGGACCACTACGAGGCCGAAGTCGTCTGCCTCACCGTCAACCTCGGCCAGCCCGGCGAGGACTACGAGGTGATCGAGCAGAAGGCGCTGCAGCTGGGCGCGGTCGAGTGCCACGTCGTCGACGCGCGCGAGCGCTTCGCCGCCGAGTTCGTCGCCCCGGCGATCAGGGCCAACGCCGTCTACGGCAACGGCTACCCGCTCTTCACGGCGCTCGGCCGGCCGCTGATCGCCCAGCTCGCGGTCGAAAACGCGCGGCAGACGAACTGCGACACGATCGCCCACGGCTGCACCGGCAAGGGCAACGACCAGGTCCGGATCGAGGCGACGGTGGCGACGCTGGCGCCCGAGCTGAAGACGATCGCGCCGGTCCGCTCCTGGGCCATGGGCCGCGAGGAGGAGATCGCCTACGCCCGTGAGAACGGCATCCCCGTCAAGGGCGGGACCGAGGTCGCGCCCTACTCGATCGACGACAACCTCTGGGGCCGCTCCTCGGAGGGGCGCTGGATCGAGGACCTCGACCACGCCCCCGAGGACGACGTCTTCCAGCTGGTCACCCGCCCCGAGGAGGCGCCCGACGAGGCGGAGACGGTCACGGTCGGCTTCGAGCAGGGCCTGCCGGTCTCGCTGAACGGCGAGCGCCTCGAGCTCGTCGACCTGCTGGAAAAGGCGGCCGAGATCGGCTGCCGCCACGGCGTCGGCATCGTTGACCACATCGAGGATCGGATCGTCGGCCTCAAGGTCCGCGACATCTACGAGGTGCCGGCGGCGGCGATCGTCCTCACCGCCCACGAGGAGCTCGAGCGCCTGGTGGGGACGATCCACCAGAACCAGTTCAAGCCGGCGCTCGACCAGAAGTGGGGCTACCTCGTCTACGCCGGCCTCTGGTGGGAGCCGCTGCGCTCAGACCTCGACGCCTACATGGACGCGGTCAACGCCCAGGTGACGGGGGAGATCGGGCTGCGCCTCTACAAAGGGAGCGTCCGCGTCGTCACCCGCTCCTCGCCCAACGCCGTCTACGACGCCCAGCTCGCGACCTTCGCCGAGTCCGGCGGGCTCTTCGACCAGAACGCCTCACCCGGCTTCATCGAGCTCTGGTCGCTGCAGTCGCGGATGGCCCACCGGATCCGCGAGCGGGGGGAGGGCTGATGTACAACCGGCTCGGCAAGGCCTCGATCAAGTTCGCCTTCCGCTACGCGCGGCGGCGCTACCGGCGCGAGGTGCGGATCGGCCTCGGAGTGCTCGGGGCGGGGGTGGTGGCGCTGGTCGCCTACCTCGCGACCCGCGAAGTCCCCGAAGGCTGAGCCCCTCGCAACCTTTGTTGCGGGTTATCGTCGACTTGCAGGAGTTTTGAGCTCGCCTCGCTAGCCTCAGCCGCCCTCGTGCGGTCGCTTCAACCTAGAAGGGATGTCCTCCGGATCTGCTTCGCAGCGTTGCTCTGCGCGCTGCTGGCCGGGCTTGCCGTCGCCGTCGGCAGCGCCGGCGCGACCGAAGCCGAGCGGCTGGAGTCGAAGCTGGCGACGGCGCGTGATGAGGCGGGCTCGCTCTCGGCGCAGCTGCAGTCGACGACGGCGGAACTCGGGAGCGCCGAAGCCGAAGCCGACGACGCGGCCGCCGAAGAGGAAGAACTGACGGCGCTGCTGGCCGATGGCCGCGAGCGCGCCGCCGAGCTGGAGCGCAGGCTGGCGGCCACCCGGCACCGGCTCGCGGTCGAGAAGGCAAGGCTGCAGCGCTCCCGCGACGTCCTCGCCGACCGGCTGGTCGCGATCTATGAGAGCGGCACCCCCAGCACCGCCGACCTCGTCTTCGGCTCGGGGGACTACGAAGACTTCGTCGCCCAGAGCGACTACCTGCGGGCGATCTCCGAAGCCGACAGCGCCCTCGCCGACCGCGTCGCCGAAGTGCGGGCGGCGGTGCACGGGCAGGTGCTGCGGGTCGCCGACCTGCGGGCGGAAGCGATCGCCTACGACGAACGCCTCGAAGCCGCCCGCGCCGAAATCGCCGAAGTCCGCGTCGCCGCCGAGGCCGCCGCCGCCCGCCTGGCCTCGCTGCAGGGCAGCCGCGAAGACTCGCTGGCGACGCTGAAATCCGACATCGCCGAATGGGTGGACGAGATCCAGGAAGCCCGGCTTGCCGAATCGGAAGCCGAGGCCGAAGAAGAAGTCGGCCGCTGGCTCGGCGGCCCCTACTCGATCCCGACCTACATCGTGATGTGTGAGTCAGGGGGCAACTACAGCGCCGTCAACCCCTCCAGCGGGGCCGGCGGCGCCTACCAGATCCTCCCCTCGACCTGGGAACTGTACGGCGGCAAGGGCCTGCCGAACGAGGCCCCGAAGGCCGAACAGGACCGGATCGCGGCCGAAATCTGGGCCGACTCGGGCCCCAGCGCCTGGGTCTGCGGCTGATCTCGCAAGGCTGCGCAGAAGCCGCTCCGAAGATTTTGCATTCTGCGCGCCACCCGTGACAACACGAGTCCTATGGTTCGATCCATGGCAGTGATGGCAAGGGAAAAGTGGAGCGACGAGCGCCTCGACGACCTCAACGTCCGGGTGGAGAAGGGCTTCGACGAGGTCAAGAGTGAAATTCGCGAGACCAAGGGCGAGCTCAAAGGCGAAGTGCGAGAACTCCGAAAGGAGATGAACACGCGCTTTGTGGCGGTCGAAGCTCGTTTCAACTCAATCGAGGCTCGTCTCGATGGCCTCAATCGGACGCTCGTGATCGGCATGGTGAGCATGACGGCGAGCATCGTCGGCGCCCTGCTGGTCACCCAGCTCTGAAGTACCCCGGAACTAGCGCGGAAGTGTGACGGCGAGGTGGCCTTGCCATCTGCCCCGCTTGCCATGATCGACCGACCTCGTGAGCAACCCCTCGGCCGTACATCTGCACGCCCACAGCGAGTACTCGCTGCTCGACGGCGCCTGCAAGATCGACGCGATGGCGGCGCGGGCGGCGGAGCTGGGTCAGCCCGCCCTCGGCCTCACCGATCACGGGGTCATGAACGGCGCTGTCGACCTCTACAAGGCCTGCAAGAAGCACGGGATCAAACCGATCGTCGGGCTCGAGGCCTACCTCGTCGAGGACCGCCACACGATCAAGGAACAGACGCGCTACGAGCGCAACCACCTGACGCTGCTGGCCGAGACCGACCAGGGCTTCGCGAACCTGGTCAAGCTCACCTCGGCCGGGTTCCTCGAGGGCTTCTCCCGCGGCAAGGCGAACGTCGACATGGACCTGCTGGCGACGCACTCCGAGGGCGTCATCGTCCTCACCGGCTGCCTGCAGTCGCGCTTCTGTCGCCGCCTCATCGAAGAGCGCAACGACGACGCCCGCGCCCACCTCGACGACCTGATCCAGGCCTTCGGCCCCGAGCAGGTCTACTTCGAGGTCCAGAAGAACGGGATCGAAGAGCAGGACAAGGCCAACGAGGGGATCGTCCGCTTCGCCCGCGAGCTCAACCGACCGCTGGTCGGGACCGCCGACGTCCACTACCTGCGGCGCGAGGACTTCGACAACCACGCGGCGCTGCTCTGCGTGCAGACGAAGTCGACGCTGCAGATGCCGAAGATGAGTTTCGACACGAACGAGTTCTACATCAAGGACAACGCCGAAATGGCCGAGTCCTTCGCCGAGTGGCCGGACGCGGTGCCGACGACGCTGGAGATCGCCGAGCGCTGCGAAATCGAGATCGAGCTCGGCAAGCTGCTGCTGCCGCAGTACCCGACCGAGAACGGCGAGGCGCCGGAGGCGATGCTGCGCCGGATCGCGATGGACGGGCTGCGCGCCCGCTACGGCGACCCGCCGCCCGCCGAGGCGGTCGAGCGGCTCGAGTTCGAGCTCGGGGTGATCGAGGAGATGGGCTTCTCCTCCTACTTCCTGATCGTCTGGGACTTCGTCACCTACGCGAAGGAGAACGGGATCGCGGTCGGCCCGGGACGCGGCTCGGCCGCCGGCTCGATCGTCTCCTACAGCCTCAAGATCACCGACCTCGACCCGCTCGCCAACGAATTGATGTTCGAGCGCTTCCTCAACCCGGGCCGCAAATCGATGCCGGATATCGACATCGATTTCTCGGTCCGCGGTCGCGAGCGGATGATCCGCTACGTCGGCGAGAAATACGGTCGCGAATCGGTCGCCCAGATCATCACCTTCGGCAAGATGGCGCCGCGCGCGGCCACCCGCGACGCCGCCCGCGTGCTCGGCTTCGACTACGCCAGCGGCGACAAGCTGGCGAAGCAGATCCCCGAGCCGATCATGGGCCGCAGTCCGTCGTTCGAGGAATGCCTGAAGAGCGGCCAGGAGCTGCGCCGCACCTACGACTCCGAGCCCGACGCGAAAAAGATCATCGACGTCGCCCAGGGTCTCGAGGGGATCATCCGCAACAACTCGATCCACGCCGCCGCGGTGGTGATCGCCGACCGGCCGTTGCAGGAGGTGGTGCCGCTGCAGCTCGCCGAGGACAAGAGCGCCCCGGCGGTTCCGGCCAACGGCAACGGCAACGGATCCGGCAAGCCCGAGCGCCAGTACAAGATCGTGACCCAGTACTCGATGGGCCCGATCGAGGAGATCGGGCTGCTGAAGATGGACTTCCTCGGACTCCGCAACCTTGACGTGATCGAGGACGCGATCGACATCATCGAGCGCTCGCGCGGCGAGCGGATCGACATGGAGCAGATCCCGATCGACGACGCCAGGACCTACGCGATGCTCGCCCAGGGCGACTCGACCGGCGTCTTCCAGTTCGAGTCGGAGGGGATGCGGGACGCGCTGCGCAAGGTCGGCCCGACCGAGTTTGCCGACATCGTCGCCCTCGGCGCCCTCTACCGCCCCGGCGCGATGGCCTACATCCCCACCTACGCGAAGGGCAAGAAAGACCCCTCGACGGTCCGCTACCCCGACCCCCGCCTGAAGGCGATCACCGAGGAGACCCACGGCTGCGTCATCTACCAGGAGCAGCTGATGCAGATCGCCCGCCAGATGGCCGGCTTCTCCGGTGCCCAGGCGGACGACCTCCGCAAGGCGATCGGCAAGAAGAAGCGCGACCTGATGGCGACGATGAAGGACAAATTCATGGAGGGGCTGGCGAAATCGGGCACCGCGCCCAACGTCGCCGCCGACCTCTGGAAGCTGAACGAAGCCGCCGCCGACTACTCCTTCAACAAGTCCCACGCCGCCTGCTACGGGCTGATCTCCTACCGCACCGCATACCTCAAGGCCAACTACCCGGCCGAGTACATGGCGGCGGTGATCTCCTCGGTGATGAGCACCAAAGACAAGGTGCCGTTCTTCGTCAACCGCTGCGCCGAGATGGGGATCGAGGTGCTGCCGCCCGACGTCAACTCCTCCGACCACAGCTTCGTCGTCTCCGAGAACGCGATCCGTTTCGGCCTCGACGCGGTCAAGAACGTCGGCCACGCGGCGGTCGAGGCGATCCTCCGCGCCCGCGAGGAGAAGCCGATCGAGTCGATCTGGGACTTCTGCGAGCGGGTCGACTCGCGCGCGGTCAACAAACGGGCGATCGAATGCCTGGTCAAGTGCGGCGCCCTCGATTCGACCGGCGACAGCCGCAAAGGGATGCTGGAGACGCTGCCGGCGGCGCAGTCGGCGGGCCAGAAGGCCCAGGAGGACGCGCAGCTCGGCCAGGGCTCGATCTTCGACTTCGGCGAGGAGGCCGGCGGTGAGGGCGCGCAGTCGCAGGCCGCCCACCACCGGCCGCCGATCCCCGCCGCCGAGTTCGACCGGGCCGAGATGCTCTCGATGGAGAAGGAGACCCTCGGCACCTACCTCTCCTCGCACCCGCTGACCGAAGTCGGGCCGGCGCTGCGGGCGCGGGTCGACTGCAGCCTGGCGCAGCTGACGAGCAAGCCGGACGGCGCCTGGGTGACCGTCGGCGGCATCGTCGTCGACTGCAAGAAGATCCGCACCAAGAGCGGCAACCAGATGATGTTCGCCACCCTCGACGACGTCGAAGGACAGATCGAGATGCTCGTCTTCAAGGCCGACCAGGCCGAGAGCGCGGCGGTGATCGAGCCCGACGCGATCGTCCTCGTCCGCGGCCGCCTCGACCACAAGGACCGGGGCGAGACCAAGCTGGTGGTGCAGGAGGCGCAGCGCTTCGAACCCGACGAGGCGGAGATTGCAAAGGCCGCGAAGTCCGCCCCCGCGGTGGCCGCGGCCGCCGGTCCCTTCGAGGTCTCGATCGACCTCGCCCGCTGGAACGACGAGCTCTGCGACGAACTGAAGGCCGTGCTCGAGCACCACAAGGGAGACTCCGAGGTCCACTTGGTGGTCGGCGATCGCCGCTACAAGGTCGGCGACCGCTACCGGGTGAAGCCCTCCGGGATGCTGCAGACCGAGCTGGACCACCTTCTCAGTGCCGCAGCTCTGGCCGCGTGAGCGCGCCAAACCGCTTGGTTCCGCGCTCCGGCATCCCTAAGCTTTTGCAATGACCGCAACGCGCACCCAGGTCGGCGAGTGCCGCCAGTGCCGCTCCTTCTGCGACAAGATGGTCGAGCCGCGCGGCTGCATCGAGCTCGGCTGCCGCTACCTCTACAGCTTCGTCGACCGCCTCACCGGCGATCAGTACGTCGGCTGCATGCAGGAGGTCTACGCGGCGGAGGTCGAGCTCGGCGCGGTGCTCGAGGCAGGCGGGTTCGGCGGCGTCAAGATGACCGGCGCGCCGCTGCCGCACTGCCAGTTCTCCGTCGAGCGCGCCTACGAGGGCGAAGGCGAGTCCTACGGCTGCGTCAACAAACGCTTTTTCGACTGCAGCGATAGCGGCAGCGAGGGCCTGCGCGCCTTCGATCTACGCGACTTTTGACGCGACACCATTCCGTGTAGACTTCGCCGCCATGGCTGACTCCTCCGTCGCCGACGTCGACGCGAACGCGCTGCTCGACGAGGCCAACTCCACGTCCGAGGCCCAGGGCGAACCGCAGTTCACGCTCGAGCTCAACCAGGACCAGAAGGACATCCGCGACTGGGTGCACGGCTTCGCCGAGGGCGTCGTCCGGCCCGCCGCCGAGGAGTGGGACGAGCGCGAGGAAACGCCCTGGCCGGTGATCCAGGAGGCCGCCAAGATCGGCCTCTACAGCTTCGAAGCGATGGGGCAGTTCTGGGCCGATCCGACCGGCCTGACGCTCCCGGTCGCCAACGAGGAGCTCTTCTGGGGCGACGCCGGCATCGGCATGGCGATCATGGGCACGACCCTCGCCGTCGCCGCGATCTTCGGGCAGGGAACCCCGGAGCAGATGGGCGAGTGGATCCCCCAGTGCTTCGGCACCGCCGACGACGTCAAGCTCGCGGCCTTCTGCGCCTCCGAGCCCGACGCGGGGTCCGACGTCTCCGGCATCCGCACCTCCGCCAAGTACGACGAGGCAAAAGACGAATGGGTGCTGAACGGCCAGAAGGCCTGGGCGACCAACGGCGGCATCGCCGAGATCCACGTCGTCATCGCCTCGGTCGACCGCGAGCTCGGCTCGCGCGGCCACGCCGCCTTCGTGATCCCGCCGGGAACGCCGGGCTGCGAGCAGGGCGCCAAGGTGAAGAAGCACGGCCTCCGCGCCTCCCACACCGCCGACGTCCACCTCGACGACTGCCGCGTCCCGGGCTCCTGCCTGCTGGGCGGCAAAGAGAAGCTCGACGAACGCCTCGCCCGCGTCCGCGAGGGCAAAAAAGCGAAATCGCAGGCGGCGATGCAGACCTTCGAGGCGAGCCGGCCGACGGTCGGCGCCCAGGCGCTCGGAATCGCCCGCGCCGCCTACGAGTACGCCCTCGACTACGCCAAAGAGCGCGAACAGTTCGGCAGGAAGATCGTCGAGAACCAGGCGATCGCCTTTGACCTGGCCAACATGAAGCTTGAGATCGACGCCGCCCGGCTGCTCGTCTGGCGCGCCGCCTGGATGGGCCGCAACGGCCACAAATTTGAAAACGCCGAGGGCTCGATGTCGAAGCTCAAGGCCGGCGAGGTCGCCGTCTGGGTGACCGAGCGGGCAATCCAGATCCTCGGCGGCAACGGCTACACCCGCGAGTTCCCGGTCGAGCGGATGCACCGCGACTCGAAGATCTACACGATCTTCGAGGGCACCTCCGAGATCCAGCGCTTGGTCATTTCCCGCGCGATCTCCGGCTTTCACATCAAATAAAGACTTACGGCGGGAGAGCAAGGGCCGGCGGCAGGGGTGCCAGCCGGTTCTTGTCGCCTGCCTGAAAAGGCGCTGCGGTAGGGAGGGGCAGGTACCCCCTCTCCAGACACATCTCGCTATGGCTCGCTGTTGAGTGTCTGGAGAGGGGGTCCCTGCCCCTCCCACGACAGTCTCCGAAGATTCGCTTACTTTCCTCGGCGTTTGAGGCCTTCGCGCCTTAGGCGCTTTGCCAGGGTTACTTCTGCTTTCGAGGAGCCTTTCTTTTCTGGGCCGGGGGTCTCGAGGGTTGCTGGTAGGCCCTCGAAGCGGGGCTCGGAGAGGAAGGCTGAGAGGCCTCTTTTGCCCATCTCTCCTTTGCCGATGTTGGCGTGGCGGTCGAGGCAGGCGCCGAGGGGGACGGCGGCGTCGTTGACGTGGACGGCGCCGAGGCGCTCGATTCCGACCTTGGCGTCGGCTTCGTCGAGGACGGCGCCGAGGTGGGCCTCGTCCGTGATGTCGTAGCCCTGGACGAAGAGGTGGCAGGAGTCGAGGCAGAGGCCGAGGCGGGGGCCGCTGCCGGCGAGCTCGATCAGCTCGGCGGTCTGGTCGAAGTCACGGGCCAGGAGGCCTTTGTGGCCCGCCGTCTGCTCGATCAGCAGCGGGCAGGAGTCCGTCTCTTCCAGCGCCTCGGCGATCACCTTCGAAGCGCGCTTCAGCGACGGTTTCAGCGGGTCGGTTTTCTGCGAGCCGGGGTGGAGGACGACTCCCCTGGCGCCGATTCCGTCGCCGACCCGCAGCGCGTGCGTGAGCGAGGTCAGCGACTTCTTCCGCAGCCCCTTGTCTTTGGTCGCGCAGTTGATCAGGTAGACCGCGTGGATGATCACCGCTTCGACCGGGGAGGCGTCCATCGCCTCGCGGAAGGCGGCGAAATCCTCGGGGCCGTGGTTCGTCGGCCGCCACATCCGCGGGCTCTGGTGGAAGATCTGGATAGATTCGCAGCCACGTTCCCTGCCACGCTCGATTGCGTTGGCAAGGCCACCCCCGGTAGACACGTGCGCTCCGATGAACATGCCAGATAACTCCCGTCTCAGATTTGCCCCCTCGCCGACGGGTGCGCTGCACATCGGCGGAGCGAGGACGGCACTCTACAACTGGCTCGCCGCCCGCCATGGCGGCGGTGAGCTGGTGCTGCGGATCGAGGACACCGACCGCGAGCGCTCGACCGAGGAGAACGTCGAGCAGATCCTCGACGCGATGCGCTGGCTGGAGCTCGACTGGGACATCGGCCCGGTCTCCCAGGCCGACCGCGCCGACCGTCACGCCGAGGCGCTGCAGCAGTTGCTGGACTCCGGCCACGCCTACCGCGACCACGCCACCGCCAAGGATGTCGAGGCCTGGAAGGCCGAGCACGGTGCCGGCCGCGGCTATCGCGGCACTCCGACCGACGACCCCACTGCGGCGATCCGCCTCCGCGTCCCCGACGAGGGCGAGACCGTCGTCCACGACCTGATCCGCGGCCCGGTCGCCTTCCCGAACCCCAGCTACGACGACTTCGTGATCGCCCGCGCCGACGGCTCGGTCCTCTACAACTTCGCCGTCGCCGTCGACGACGCCGAGATGGGGATCACCGAGGTCGTGCGCGGCGACGACCACCTCTCCAACACGCCGAAGCAGCTGCTCGTCCTCGCGGCGCTCGGTCAGGAGCCGCCGCGCTACGCGCACCTGCCGCTGCTGCACGGCCCCGACGGCAAGAAGCTCTCCAAGCGCCATGGCGCCGCCTCGGTGCAGGAGCTGCGCGAGGCCGGCTACCTGCCGGCGGCGGTCCGCAACTACCTGGCGCTGCTCGGCTGGGGCACCGACGACGACACCACCCTGATGTCGACCGAGGAGCTGGTCGAGCGCTTCCGCGTCGAGGATGTCGGCAAATCGGCGGCGATCTTCGACGAGAAGAAGCTGCGCTGGCTGAACGGCCGCTTCATGCGGGAGATGCCGCTCGACCGCTACACCGCCGCCGTCGCCCGGCACCTCGGCCGCGAGGCCGACGAGCGGCTGCGGGCCGCCTGCGGGATCGCCCAGGAGAAAGCGCAGACTCTGGAGGAGGTCTGGCCGCTGATCCGCTTCCTCTTCGAGCCTCCGGTCATCGACGAGAAGGCCTGGGGCAAGGTGATGAAAGAGGGGACGGGGGAGGTGCTGGAGGCGGTCGCCGAGGCGCTGGCGGGCGTCGAGCCCTTCGAGCCGACCCGGATCGAGGCGGCGCTCGCGCCCCTGCTCGAGCGCTTCGACCTCAAGCCGGGCCGGCTCTACCAGCCGATCCGCGTCGCGATTACCGGCACCTCGGTCTCGCCGGGGATCTTCGAGTCCCTGGCGGCATTGGGCCGGGAGCGCTCGCTGGAGCGGATCCGCGCGGCCGCGGCGCGTCTCGCTTCAGCCTGATTCGCACGGAAATTGCTCCACAATTTTGGGGTCGGAAAGGGTCCTTGAGCTAAACCCTTCGCCGTTTGCTGCCGATGTGTTTTGCCAATGAGCGTCACGGCTGCGCAAAGCAACGGCAAGGTGCCCCTGCACGAGACCGCCAAACCGGGATCCCGGGCCGCTGCGGCTCCCGGGAGCCGGCTGGCTGAGGCCTTCGAGGCGGTCGAGAGCTTCCCGGTCCTGATCGAGTCCCGCGAGCGTGTGATCACCGCGGCGACCGCCGAGACCGCCCGTGTCGGCGAGATCATCGAAGCCGTCGAGAGCGACGTCTCGCTGACGATCGCCGTCCTGCGCCAGGCAAACCGCGGCGGCCTCGTCGCCGGCGGCATCGCCAGCGTCCCGGCCGCGGTCGACGTCCTCAAGCCCGCCGGGGTCCTGGCCCTCGCCGGCACCGCCCCGAGCTTCGACTTCTTCGATTCCAACGGAGGCTGGGAGCTGAAGCCCGAGCGCTTCCGCGTCCACGCCCTCGCCGCCCAGCGCGCCGCCGATCGCATCGGCCGCGTCGTCGGCTGGGCCGAACGTGACGAGCTCGCGGTCGCCGCCCTGCTCCACGACGTCGGCCGGCTTGTGATCTCCCGCCTGCACCCGGGCTACAAGGTCTACTTCGACGCGCTTTCGCGCACGCCCGAGCAGCGTCTGCGCGAGGAACGCGAGCAGTTGGGGATCGACCATGCCCTCGTCGGCGGCGTCCTTGCCCGCCGCTGGAACCTGCCTTCGCGGATCGCGATCGCGATCGAGCGCCACCACTCCGAGGATGCCGAAGGCCTGGCGGCGATGATCGCGACGGCCGACATGGTCGCGCACTACTGCCAGGGCGAGGCGATCGCCCCGGAGCGCCTCCGAGTCGCCGCCGAGCGCTGCGGCCTCAGCCCGGAAGCCCTTCGCGACCTCCTCTACGAGCTGCCGCTGCCGACCCCCGACGCCTCCCGGATCAGTGAGCCCTGCCCGCTCTCGAGCCGCGAGCTCGACGTCCTCCGCCACCTCTCCGAGGGGATGGTCTACAAGCAGATCGCGAGCGAAATGCACCTCTCGGTCTCGACCATCCGCACCCACCTCCACAACGTCTACGGCAAGATCGGCGCGGTCGACCGGGCCCAGGCCGTGCTCACGGCCCGCGACCGAGGCTGGATCTAGTCGTGGCCCAGAAATCGGCGACGGCGTCGTCCGTCACCGCCGCTCCCAAGGATCAGGCGCCGGCGACCTGGCGTCGCCGTTCTCTCGTTCGCGTCCGCCGCCCCAGCTGGGCGACGACCGAGCCGCAGCGACCCGTCAGTCGATAAGGCACTCGCGGACGGCGATCGCGACCGCGTGGGTGCGGTTCCTGGCGCCGAGGCGGACGAGGACATGCTTGGTGTGGGTCTTCACCGTCTCCTCGCTGAGGTCGAGCTCGCGGGCCGCGACGGTGGTCGACTCGCCGTTGGCGAGCAGCTGCAGGATCTGCCGCTGGCGCCGGGTCAGTTTGCCGCGGCTCCCTTTCGGCGGCACCGCGGGGTCGACGAAGCTCTCCTGGGCGATGGCGGCGTCGACGGCGCGGCGCAGGTCCGTTGGCCCGGCGGTGCGGGCGACGTAGGCGCTGGCGCCGGCCTGCATCGCGGCGCTCGCGAGGTGGCGTTCCGGGAGCTCGCCGTGGGCGACGATCCCGAGGCCGGGGTTGGAGCGGTGCAGCATCCGGATCGCGTCCGGTCCCGTGATCGCGCTGCCGTCGCCGTTGCCGCGCCAGCGCATGTCGACGATCGCGACGTCGAAGTGGCCGATGTCGCGGACGAGGTCGAGGGCTTCCTCGCGCGTCGGCGCCTCGTGGACGACGAAGCCGTCTTCGAGGGCACCCCGGATCCCCAGCCGGACGAGGGGTTGGCCGTCGACAACCAGGCAGTGTGGGGGCTCGCTCAGGACTGCTTCCGATCAGGGTGATTTATGCGTTTGCGGGGACTGGATGCCCTCTCGGGCTCCCGCCGGCCGATCCTACCCAGCCGAAGGGTGCGGTAGAAAGTCCCTGTGATCTCAATTACCTCAAAGTCGAGGTACGCCGTCGTCGCGATGGCGGAGCTTGCGAGAGCGGGGGAGCGCCCGGTGCCGATCAAAGAGCTCGCCGAGCGCCGCGATATCCCCGAGCAGTTCCTCGAGCAGCTCTTCTCGACCCTGCGGCGCAACGGCCTTCTGACCAGCCACCGCGGCATGCGCGGCGGCTACACCCTGGCCCGCCCGGCCGAGGAGATCACCGTCCTCGACGTCGTCCAGGCCCTCGACGGCAAAGTCGGTGACGAGGCCGACGAGGCGGGCGGCATCTGGGCCGAGGGCGTCGCCGCCCTGCGCAAGGTCTTCGGTCAGACGACGATCGCCGAAGTAGCCCGCCGCGAGGCCGAAGAGTCCGGCAGCGGCATGTACTTCATCTAAGGCGACGAGGCCACAGTTGTCTCGGGTCGGGCCACGGTTTCTTGGCACCCTGGAGGCATGACCTTTCGCGATCGAGTCGTCGTTCTCGTTCTCGCGCTCTTGGCGTTGGTGCTGGCGGTCGCCGCGCTGCTCGGCGACCCGGCGGCCGCTGCCTGGCCCGGTGGGAACGGGCCGATCGTTTACCTCGGTGTTCGGCCGGCCGTGCCGCCGTATGAGTCCGGGTACCTGACCACGGGGCTGCGGGTCTTCGATCCTGGTGTGCCTGGCTCCAGCCTCGTGTTGACGACCGACCCTTCAGACGCCGATCCCCAGGTTTCGCCAGATGGGCGGAGTGTCGTCTTCACCCGCGTGATCGCCAGCGGGTTGCCGTTTCCGGCGGAAACGGTGCGCGCTGTCTTCGCGATTGAGATCGATGGCAGCGGGCTGCGGCAGGTGACCGGAGGCGGGTCGCAGGGGGAACATGATGTTGAACCTTCCTTCTATCCCACCGGCCAAAGCCTCGTCTTCGACCGGGCCAGCGGTCCCACCGGCGAGGGCGACCTCTACTCGACCCGGCTCGACGGCTCGGGACTGCGACAGCTCACGCATGGCCCCGCCCGGGAGCAGGGACCGACGGTCTCGCCCAACGGTCGCCAGATCGCCTTCACCTGCGGGCCCTCGGACGGCAACGAGCGGATCGAAGACGTCTGCTCCGTCCGCCCGGATGGCTCGCATCGCACTCTCCTCACCCGCAAGCTGAAACAGGGCGCGGAGCCGTTCGACCCTGACTTCAGCCCTTCGGGACGGCAGATCGCCTTCACCCTCGGGCCGGGCACCGCCGCCGACGTCTTCACGATGCGCGCCGACGGCAGCCGCCTCGGCGCCCTCACCAACCGGGCGCCGAACGGGCGCCGGAAGTTCCCCCGCGAGGTCGGCTACGCCTCGCCCGCCTTCGCGCCCGACGGCAACTCGCTGGTTGCCGTCGCCAGGCCGGGAAAGGGGCCGCATCTGGTCCGCATCCGTCTCCGCGACCCGCGGCATCCGCAGGCGCTGCTGAACGGCGCTCTGGGCAGCGCTCCGGTCTGGGCGCCGGGCTAGACTCATCGCGATGAGGAGCCCCGCGGTCAAGCTCGTCGCAGTTCTCTCGGTGCTTGCAGTCGTCCTGCTCGGGCCGAGTTACGCGCTCGCGGCGCCGGCGATCACGGGAACCTTCCCGCTGGGCTTCGAAGTCGGGACCAACAACAAGATCGTCGCCGGCCCCGATGGGAACATCTGGCTGACGGTCGAAGACCTGACCAACGACGTCGCCAGGGTGACGCCGGCGGGCCAGGTCCAGGGGTTCGACATCGAAGGGATCAACGCCGCGAGCGGAATCGCGGTCGGCCCCGACGGCAATCTCTGGGTCACCGATGTGGAAAAAGCGGCGAAATTCGCGGCGGGTGATCCTGAAGGAACCGACAAAAGCTTCACCGTCGCCGGGATCGGCGCCGGCGGCCAGATAGTCACCGGCCCCGACGGCCTGATGTGGGTCGCCTCCAACAACCAGCTCGTCCACTTCGCCACCGGCGACCCGACCAACAGCGTCCTGCCGGTGACCGTGAACGGAGAACTCAGCCCCAAGGACATCGACGTCGCCGGCTCGCTGATCGTGATCGCCGAAGGCGGCGGCGGCAACCGGATCGTCACCTTCACCACCGGCGGGACCCAGAAAGACTTCGCGATCGGCGGCGCCTCCCAGGGCGTGGCCGGTGGGCCGGGTGGGCAGATCGCCTTCACCGCTCCCGGCGCCACCCCGGAGGAATCGGGCCTGATCACGCCGCCGAACCCGGCTGCCTCGTTTGAACTTCTCGGCGATCCCTTCGGGGTCACGCTCGGCAGCGACGGTGCCTACTGGATCGTCCAGTTTGCGCCGGGGCAGCTGGCGAGGGTCACCACCGGTGGAGCGGTCACCTTCCTGCCCGGTCTACCGGTCGAATCGGCGCGCCAGATCGCTACCGGGCCAGGCAACACGCTCTGGGTGACGCTGACGAAAAACGAAGCCAAAGGCGTCACCCCTTCGGTCGTACGCGTCAGCGGCGTGGAAGCTGAAAGCGCCCAGCCGCAGCCCCAGCCTCAGCCGCGGCCTTCTCCGCCCGCCCTGAATACGAAGATCACCAAGAGCCCGAAGAGCGTCATGAGCACGCGGAAGAAGCGTGCGAAGGTGAAGTTCAAGTTCACCTCTTCCCTGATTTCAGACGTTCCCTTCCAGTGCTCGCTGACCAAGCTGCAGGGGAAAAAGACGAAAGCAGCCGCTTTCAGTGCCTGCAAATCGCCGAAGGTCTACAAACTGCGCCCCGGCAGCTACCGCTTCCAGGTTCGCGCCGTCAACGGCGGCGTCCCTGATCCCACCCCGGCAGTCGGCAAGTTCAAGATCGTCCGCATCCACGGCTGATGCGGATCGGCGCAGAGGCCTCGGCGGTTGTCGGCAACACGCCGATGATCCTGCTCGACCGGCTCTCGGAGGGCCTGCCGGGCGACGTCTGCGCGAAGCTCGAGTACTTCAATCCCGGCGGCAGTGTCAAGGACCGGATCGGGGTGGCGATGATCGACGCCGCCGAAGCCGAGGGCCTGATCCGGCCCGGGAAGTCGGTCGTCGTCGAGCCGACCAGCGGCAACACCGGGATCGCCCTGGCGATGGTCTGCGCCGCCCGCGGCTACGAGCTGATCCTGACCCTGCCGGAGGGGATGAGCCGCGAGCGCGGCAAGCTCCTGCGCGCCTACGGGGCCGAGGTCCGCGAGACGCCCTCGCTCGGCGGCATGAACGAGGCGGTGGCGCTGGCGGAAGAGATCCGCGAGCAGCGCAAGGGGTTCATGCCGATGCAGTTCTCGAACCCGGCCAATCCTGAGGCGCACCGTCGCACCACCGCCGAGGAGATCTGGAGCGACACCGACGGCGAGGTCGGCGCCTTCGTCTCCGGGGTCGGCACCGGCGGCACGATCACCGGCGTCGGCCGGATGCTGAGGGAGCGGGCGCCGCAGGCCCTCGTCGTCGCGGTCGAGCCGAAAAGCTCACCGGTGCTCTCCGGCGGCCAGCCCGGGCCGCACAAGATCCAGGGCATCGGCGCCGGCTTCGTCCCCGAGAACCTCGACCGCGGGGTGGTCGACGAGGTGCTCTCGGTCGGCGACGAGGACGCGCTCGACATGGCCCGCCGGGTGGCGAAGGAGGAGGGAGTGCTGGCCGGAATCTCGGCCGGGGCCAACATCTGCGCGGCCCTCGAGGTCGCGGGCCGGCCGGAGATGGCAGGGAAGAGGGTGGTGACGATCGTCTGCGACTCGGGTGAGCGCTACATGTCCCTACCCTTCTTCTCACCATGAATCGCTGGAAGCGGCTGGTCAAGGAGATCCGCGCGGACGTCACGGCGGCGCGGCAGCGCGATCCCGCCGCGCAGGGCGTCTCCGCCTTTGAGATCGTCACCAGCTGGGCCGGGGTCCAGGCGCTGCTCGCCCACCGCGCCGCCCACGCGCTGTTCGAAGCCGGGGTGCCGCTGCTGCCGCGGGCGATCGCCTACATGACCCGCGCGGTGACCGGGATCGAGATCCACCCGGCGGCCCGGATCGGCAACGAGTTCTTCATCGACCACGGTTCCGGGGTCGTGATCGGCGAGACCGCCGTGATCGGCAGCTGCGTCACCCTCTACCAGGGGGTCACCCTCGGCGGCACCGGCTTCCAGCGCGGCAAGCGCCACCCGACCCTCGGCGACAACGTCACCGTCGGCAGCGGTGCCAAGCTACTGGGGCCGATCGCGGTCGGCGATGGGGCGAAGATCGGCGCCAACACGGTTGTCGTCGAGGACGTGCCGCCCGGGGCCACGGTCGTCGGCAACCCCGGCCACCCGGTTCGCCTCGAAGGGCGCAAGGTCGAAGGCCCTGACGCCGACTGGATCCACCTGCCCGACCCGATCGCCGAGGCGATCAAGGCCCTCTCGGAGCGGATCGCCGCGGTCGAGGCGCGGCTGGCGCAGTTGGACGGTGGCAACGGCCCGAGCGCGGAGACGGCGAAGATCGAGCCCCGTACCGGCCGTTCCTCGGCCGGCGGCTGAGGCGAGGCGCGTTTGTCAACCAGTGGTTTGCAAAAGCGCCTTGCGACGACGACGGCATTGCTGGCCGCGGCACTGGTGCTCGTTTCGTGCGGCGGCAGCGGCGTTAGCGATGAGGAGGCAATCGAAGAGATGGTGGTCGCCTCCGTCTTCGAGAGGGGGCCGGAGACCTGCTTGAAGTACAACACCGTGAATTACCTCGAGATGACGACTCACCGCAGGGGTGACGCCGCCGTCGAGGCTTGCGAAGAGTCGACCGTGGAGCTGGACCGCGAACAGCCGACCGAGGTCGAGGTGTCGGAGGTCGACGTGGATGATGACTCGGCCACGGCGGTTGTCGTTTTCGAGGGCAGCATCCTCGATGGCCAAAAGCTGCGGACCGGGTTCGCCAAGCGCGACGGCCACTGGAAGTACGACGACTGGCTCGGTTTCGTCGACCTCGAGGCCGAACGGCTCATATTTCAAATCGGTCGCGAAGGGATGCTGCAGGCGGAGACGACGCGGGAGGCAGAGGCCATTGCCTGTGTGGTGGGAGGAATGGAAGGGATGACGGCAGCGAGCTTGGAAAAGGAGATCTTCGAAAGCTCCGAACCGCTCATCGAGCTTTGGGACAACTGCAATCGCGGATCGGCCTCGACTTGACCTTGGCTGAGCCCGCCGCGCCCGTGGCTATTCTCGCCAGGTGACTCTGCAGGAGCACTTCGACACCGATCCCGAGGCGAATGCCCCCGGTCCCGGCGCACCCACCGAACCCGGCGCGGCCCCGGCCGAGCGGCTGCTGGCGGGGCTGAACGGGCCGCAGCGGGAGGCGGTCGAACACGGCGACGGGCCGCTGCTGGTCCTGGCCGGCGCCGGCTCGGGCAAGACCCGCGTCCTCACCCACCGGATCGCCTACCTGCTCGCCACCGGCGCCGCCCGCCCCGGCGACATCCTCGCGATCACCTTCACCAACAAAGCCGCGGCGGAGATGCGGGAGCGGGTCGGCCAGTTGATCGGCCGCTCGGTGCGGGCGATGTGGGTGACGACCTTCCACTCGGCCTGCGCGCGGATGCTGCGGGTCGACGCCGAGCGCCTCGGCTACTCGAAGAGCTTCACGATCTACGACCAGGCCGACTCGCTGCGGATGCTGAAACGCTGCCTCAACGAGCTCGGGGTCGACCCGAAACGGTTCCCGCCGCGGGCGGTGCAGGCGAAGATCTCCGGCGCCAAGAACCAGCTGATCGACTCCGACAGCTACAACGAATCCGCCCACGCCGAATTCGAGGAGATCGTCGCCGAAGCCTTCCCGCTCTACGAGAAACGGATGCGCGAAGCCAACGCGATGGACTTCGACGACCTGCTCGTCCGCACCGTCAACGTGATCGAGCTGTTCGAGGACGTGCGCGAGCGCTGGCGCCGCACCTTCCGCCACGTCCTCGTCGACGAGTACCAGGACACCAACCACGCCCAGTACCGGCTGCTGCAACTGCTCGCGGGCGACCACAAGAACCTGATGGTCGTGGGAGACGACTCGCAGTCGATCTACGGCTTCCGCCACGCCGACGTCCGCAACATCCTCGACTTCGAGAAGGACTTCGACGACGTCGAGATCGTCAAGCTCGAGCAGAACTACCGCTCGACGCAGACGATCCTCTCGGCCGCGAACGCGGTCATCGAACGCAATCGCGAAGGCCTGAAGAAGGAGCTCTGGACCGAGGAGGAGGGCGGCGAGCTGGTCCAGCTGAACGAGCTGCGCGACGAGCACGAGGAGGCGCGCTGGGTCGCCGCCGAGATCGAACGGCTGGAATCCGAGCACGGGGTCGCGCGCTCCCAGGTCGCCGTCTTCTACCGGACCAACGCGATGAGCCGGGTCCTCGAGGACACGCTGCAGCGCTTCGACGTCTCCTACCAGGTGATCGGCGGCACCAAGTTCTACGAGCGGGCGGAGATCAAGGACGCCGTCGCCTACCT
>Ga0068868_100000524_pt1 | contig 25677 bp, 21 predicted proteins | sample KBSMisM42_FD_64660 | JGI IMG/M metagenome (GOLD analysis project Ga0068868, IMG submission 64660) | Miscanthus rhizosphere microbial communities from Kellogg Biological Station, Michigan, USA - KBS Miscanthus M4-2 | ecosystem: Host-associated > Plants > Roots > Rhizosphere > Soil ...
CTGTAACAGGCGATACAAAAATTATTACTATTATTTTTACGCTGCCCCTATTGAAATTCTTTGGTACTATTTCATATGGTTTTTATGTATTTCATTGGCCGGTGTATCTAATGACGCAACCCGGCCTTTCTAATTTTTTTTTAAAGAACTTAAATCTGTCAGAAGAAGTGAGCAAATTTGCGACGTCGCTATCCGCCACGATTATCGCGATCGTTATAAGCACAATAAGTTATTATACATTTGAAATTAACTTTTTAAGATTAAAACAAAAATTCAGATAGCAGCTTAATTTGATACATCGATGATCATTCGAACGCTTTCTATAATAATGCCTTGCTTCAATGAGGAGAAATTTGTGTCTGACGCCTTACAAAAAGTGATGTTGGTTTTATTGGAAGGACAAGTTGAAAAGGAAATTATTATCGTAAATGACTGTTCAACTGACAACACAAGGCCGACAATTGAACAATTTATTGCTCAAAATCCGGCGCAAAAAATAAAATTGATAAACCATGAAAAAAATCAGGGTAAAGGTGCATGCATACGGAGTGGACTAAAATATGCAAGTGGTGAAGTCTTGATTATCCAGGATACGGACCTGGAATATGATCCATCTGAATTTAACAAGTTGCTGCGTCCCATTATGCTGGGACATGCCGATGTCGTTTATGGCTCACGTTTTCGGGGAAGTGAGGCTCACCGTGTATTATTCTTTATGCATACAATCGGAAATAAAATTCTCACTTTTTGGTCAAATCTTCTAACAGGCCTCAATCTCAGCGATATGGAAACCGGTTATAAAATGTTCAAAACAGAGATCATCAGGAACATTAAAATAAAAGAAAACCGTTTCGGATTTGAACCTGAAATAACATCAAAGATCAGCCGAATCAAAAATATCAGGATCTATGAAGTCGGAATCTCTTACTACGGCCGTCGATATGAGGAGGGTAAAAAAATAAGATGGGTCGATGGAGTAAGAGCGTTTTATTGCATTTTTAAATATAATATTTTTTCAAGAAAATAGATGATTTGAGAGACGAAACAGGTTATCAAACGCTGGAAGTAATTGCCACGGCCAATAAATTCAATCAATGGATGTTTGAAACCATTCGCCCTTATTGCCACGGTAACATTCTCGAAATTGGGAGTGGGATCGGGAATATATCCGGTTTTTTTATACAAAACGATTATTCACTAACCTTGTCAGATGCTGATGAGCATTATATTGATCAATTAAAAAAAACATTCGGAGAGATCAATATCCTTTCGATCGACCTGGTCCATGAAGATTTCCTCAAAAAATATGTACAGCTTTTTCAAGCTTTTGACACCGTCATCTTATTAAATGTATTAGAACATATCGATAACGAGGGGAAAGCTATAGAAAATTGCAGGCATCTTTTAAAACGCGATGGCTCGTTGGTTGTTTTAGTTCCTGCTTATCGTTTTTTGTTTTCAAAAATGGACAGGGCATTACATCACTACAGAAGATATACGGCAAAAAAGCTTTTTAACCTGGTCTCAAAAAAGAAGTTTAATGTGAGAAAAGTATTTTATTTTAATGCAATGGGAATTTTGGCCTGGATCTATGGAAAATTTTGGGGGTTGACTTCTGTTCCATTAAAAGAAATGAAGCTGTTTAACAAGGTGGTACCCCTGGCAAAATTCATTGACAAGATCCTATTTCAAAAAGCAGGTCTCTCTGTGATCATGGTAGCACAAAAAGATCTATAAAAATGCTTCAGCAACTCTTTCACATACTCATTCTTTCAACTATTTGCATTGTTTGGGGGATTCCCATTTTACTCATTTTCAACTCCTCCATAAAAAAAGATAAATTCTGGTATCATTCATTGGCCGGTCTTTTATGTTTTTTGTTTTTTGGCGGATGCATTTTTATCAGTATGATCAGCGCATGGCTATATCTTTTTGTTCCTTTACGATTTAATTATCTCGCTATTCTTACAACAGTACTGCTTCTTTATCTTCTTTTATTTCAAAGAAGAAAAATATTGAATTCGTTTTCCGAAGCCAGGAAGTGCGAGATCACTCCATCTATCCTGCCTGTTATCTTTCTTTTTATAAGCATCTTTTTATTTATTTTATTAAGCGCTCTACAGCCCGTAAATGGCGATACACAGATCTACCATTTGCAGATAATTCAATGGCAAGATCGGTATAAAGTTGTTCCCGGGATTGCGAATCTTTATCCAAGATTCGGGTTGGGATCAAACTGGTTCAACCTCATCAGCCTCTTCTACTGGCCAGTCTTCAAAAATGAAAATTTTACCTATTTAAATGCAGCCTTCGTGACCTGGTTCTTTATTTGGTTATTTTCAAAATGGCATTTTTATTTTCAAAAGGATAGCGCAGTTAACCGCCCTCTCGCAGCTTTTTATTTTTTTCTCCTGGTCTATTGTATGTTCGATTGGCAACTCTTCCGCGACTCCGCGAATTCAACCAATTATGATTTCGCTGTAAACGCCTTTACCATCATTATATGTTCTTTTTTTACTGAAGGCGTTGTTGCGGATAGATCGAGAAACGAGTTTTCATTTATTGCTTTACTTTTCACTTTATGCGCCATATCATTTAAACTGTCCGGGATTTTCCTGCTCCTGTTCATTTTCTACCATATAGTCATTTCAAGGACGACGGTTAAGTGGATTCTTGCAATTGTCGCGGGAGTTTTCATCATCATACCAGTACTGTTAAAGAATTATATAATCACCGGGTATCCACTATTCCCTTCGCCATTAAAAATAAACTCTCCTGATTGGGCTTTGCCAAAGGAGTTGACCAGCGGGCTTTACCGCTATATTATTTTGTCAAACAGATTTTACAATTATCAGTGGTCTTTTGCTGACAAGTTTAACCTGACAAATTTTAATTGGATCCCCTATTGGATCAACGGGATCCTTTGGAAACACAAGATCATCCTTGCACTGGCTATTTTCTCCACGTTTTTCCTTTTTAAGAAGCCAGATCTTCCGCTAAATCACAGGACACTGAGGTCGGTGATCATTATTCTCTTACTAATGATGGCGGGTTGGTTTTTTACAGCACCTGATCCAGGCCGATTTGGTTATGGAATTCTGCTCAGCGCTGCTTTTTTAACTGTCGGCTTTTTTGTGCATCGTCTTTTGACAACAAAAATTTACCAGTTTCTTCTCCTTGCCACAATAATTGTAACAGGGATTTATACTGTAAAAAAAGCCAAACCCATTGTGAACAACCCTTATTATGCGATCTATCCCAATTCATTTAAAGAACCACCCTACCAGGTCATGAAACTGAATAACGTTGATCTTAAGTTTCCTGATACGATAACTGGCAACTGGGATCACCGCTGTTATTTTTTACCCGTTCCATGCATTACGCAAATAAATCCCTATTTGCAGCCTAGAGGTAACGATCTAAAGGATGGCTTTCGAATGTATCCGGAACCAGACAGCAATTTTATCGCCGATTATGTTTATTAATGGATGAAGAAAATTAGAAAAATATCAGACTATCCGTTCTTAATTTTTTTTCTGTTTGTTGTTATTGCCTATTTACCGGTTTTCCTTCCCTTTTTTCATATAAAAAATGACCTGATCACACAGAATCTTCCCACCCGGTATTTCATTAGTGAAAGCCTGTATTCAAATTATTTTCCGTGGTGGAATCCATACATACATTTCGGCATCCCGCAATACGGTGATATGAACAATGGTTTTTGGAATCCGTGTTTATGGCTGATCGCAAAAACACTCGGCTACAACATCTGGACAATTACTCTCGAGGAGATGCTATACATACTCATCGGTGGCTGGGGAATGTATAAAGTGCTGCGGGAATTGGGTATCACAAATGGAATCGGAATTCTTATTGCGTTATCCTATATGAGTTCCGGATATGTAGTCGGGCATTTACAACATTTTGGCTGGATCACGGGGGTGGGATTTTTCCCGTTCGTGTGCCTGTATTTTTTAAGGGCCAATCGTTCTCCTCAACTAAAAAACTTTGTCCTCGGAGCGCTGAGTGTCTTCCTTTTTTTATCATCAACACACCCGGGATTCATTATAGGCGCAATCTATTTCCTGATTTTTGGGATCTTTTTCATCTTTTTTTTCCGAAAAACAAATTGTAGAATTTTCTACCAGTCAGATTTCTGGCTTATTAATTCCGTTTTTCTTTTGTGCAGTTTACTGTTCTCGGTCGTAGTCATTGCCAGCGATGTTGAAGTGATAAAATATATTTCAAGAGGAAACAAGGTTACCCTGTCGCAGTCACTTCTTAATCCGACGAGTTTTCAATGTTACCTTTCACTGCTGTTCCCCCTGGCTGTGAATAAGTCTTCGCTATTTGCGACGGATATTTCAATGAGGAATGTGTATATGGGGCTTGCTTCAATTGCCGGTATCACTCTTTCTTTAAAATATATAAGTAAAAAAATATTACTCGTCGCTCTTATTCCTCTTTTATTTTTCATACTTCTTTCATCGGGCGGCATCTTCAAAACCTTTTTTTCTCACGTTATGCCATTGTTGGGATACGTAAGGTTAAATGGAGAGTTTACCTATTTCGTCATCCTGGTCATTCTTTTATTGAGTGCATTTACTCTGCAGTTGTTTACGAGTGACGAAAATTTTAAAATTTCGGTAAAAAAATATGGCCGTTGGGCCAGGTTATTCTTCCTGGCTATAATGATCATTGCGCTACTCTTTATCTTATTTCAACGTTCATCAATAATATACAAAGAAATTCCATTTACAAACTTTAAGACATCAATAAAAAATATTCTGGATAATTTTTCTTTCACGGACCTGCTTTTTTTAAATGCATTAATACAATTTCTTACAGTCGTTTTATTAGCTAATAAATATTTACATCAAAAAGCATTTTTCGTTTTAACCGGTAATTTGGTCATTCTTACATGGCTGGTTCTTCCATTTACGGGTCTAGGTATAGCAAGCAAGAAAGAGATGAGTGAAAAAATGACAACCTTCCCGCGTGGTTTGCACCCCCAGGAACTTATTCCATTGAATAAAACGAAGTTTTTAGATTCGTCGCTTCGAAGTGAATTATGGCTTCTTGGCAGCTATAGCAAAAAAATCGGGTATCCCTCTGAGGAGCAGTACCCAGTCCAATTAAATACATCAAAGGAATTTTTTGAGGACTCGGCCCTGCATGATTTTATTAACGACCAGGCCTTTATTTTTCTGTGCAAAGACAGCGTTATCGGCTCTCAAACAAATTATGATTCAACACTTATTAAAATAACCGGATTTGGTCCCGGTGAGCTTACAGTAACTGTATCTAATTTCAATGACAAGTTTCTGGTTTTTTTACAAAATAATTATCCCGGCTGGGAAACCTGGATAAATGAAAAAAAAGAACCCCACATTACCATTTTTGAGACCTTTATTGGATTACCATTGAAAAAAGGGAACTATGAAATTCGGTTCAAGTTTAATCCGGTAGTTATCACAAATGTTTTAAAGATCGATATTATCATTTTTGTTTTGGGGTTCATGGTCCTGGGGATCCCTCGTCTAAGAAATAAACTTTTATTCCGGTTAAATAATACCATCCCGATTAAAGAGTGATTAAAAAAAAATCCCGCTGTATAGCGGGATCATTTATCATATCAGGGCTTCTCATCGCATTAAATACATTTTTCCGTATCCTTTATTAAAATACTTATCCGTATTATCGCCGGAGGCTTTGTATTTGTCGAGAGATTTCCCATTCAGATTTGTGACAACACGATACAGATAAATTCCATTAGCCAGTTTTTGCCCATACTGGTCGGTTCCATCCCATTTAAATTCTGTGATATTTCTTCCGATATGGAGGGATCCAAGCTCGTCCTTTGTTATCTCACGTACAATCTTGCCGGTTATGGTCATGATCTCAATTTTGATATTCTGCGGTACCTCGCTACCGGTAAGTGTAAACACAAAAGCTGTTGAAGTTGTGAACGGGTTTGGATAGTTCAGCATATTTGAGATCATCGGCTTATTAATAATCTCAAAAGCGATCCGGTATTCGAAAGCCCCTGCCTTATTATTGCTTTCATCTTTCCCCATAATGATCAGTTCATACTGTCCATCCTCCGCGAAATAGGGAAGGAAATTGATGGCAGCAGTATTGTCATTGGTTGGAGGTGGGGCAGCTGGCGTAAATTGTAAGGTATCCATACTGCTAAAATAGAAATTATGAAGGCTTCCATCCGGGTATCGAACCTTTAAAGTAACAAGAGAAGTGTCGCTGAGCACCATCCACTTTGCTTCATCTTTTAATTTTATTAAAATATGAGGTTTAGAAGACACAATATCGTTGTTCAGGATATGCTGCCCATCGAACGTTACATCCAAAAGCGGATTGAGACTGTCAGGTTTTACGTAAAAACTTTTGTACGCAAAATTATTAAGCAGATATTCTTCCGGCTGATCATTGTCCGGATTAAAATCTACATACAGATTATTAATGCCCGGCAGGGTACGCGTGTTAATCGTCGTGTTGATGATCAGGGTATCGTCCGATACCAATGGTTTCTGCCTGGATATTGGAATAATGTTCTGTACATTATTCCTGTCAGTTATGATCAATTTGACTTTCAAACTATCGAAGGGCAGATCGCTGACATTTTTAAAAGCAATTCTAAAATTTATTGGTTGACCTACATCAGCAGCAGTATCCATCTGGAAAGAAATATTTGGCGCTATCGCTCCTTCGGGAACTCCAACATAATTGACCCTCCAATAGTTAAGTTGATAAGGAGAATAGTTTGTAGTATCCACATTGCGCATTTTCAGTTGTAGATAAGGATAAGTAACTGCGCTAACAGCGGAAAGGTCGAAATCCTGCGATGATTGATCAATGCCCGGGTATAAAAGCGTTTCATTTCCTACCTCGTCGATTCCGTAAACATCGATCGTGGGGTTATCGCCAAGCGTTGTATCCTGTGAGCTTCCTCTCCAATGTAACTGCTTCCACTCCTTAGCGGGTCCGAGGAAGGGCGAAGTTATATAGCCAAGACTGTCAGGCGTTGTGAAATTTACATTCTGAAGGATCTTATCAAAGTTGCCCTGTGTAAAAACAAATTGAGGTTGAAAATTTACCGGGTCATTCTTCTTATAGACAAAGCTCCATGTCCGTGCGCGATTAAATGAATCTAAATCAGTAAACCCACTACTAATCAGTAGATCATACAAGGTGTTACCCACGCCATATCTTGGCTGATCCTGGGCCTTCCAGGTTGAGGGATAAACATTTCCGGCATCTGTCGAGGCTACATTGGCTCTGATAGCCACAAGAGACCCGTCTGGTACAATATCTTTTAGAAAAGTGTATGCGTTTCTTCGTGATGCTGAATCTGAATCAAGAAACTCAAAATTGTATTCTGTTCCTGCGTGACAGGCAGAATTCAGACTATTATATAATCCCTTGCCGCCGGAATAGATGTTTTGCATTGGTTTAGATGATCGCCCGTCAAACACGTTAATGATTAAGGCTCTTGCTGTACAACCACCAGCAATAATATCATTGTCGTTTATAGATACGGTAAAATCTTTTTGCTGTGTTGCCGCCGTCGGGAAAATGGCGTTTTTAATGGATATTTTATTTATCGTTGAATCAAATTTCCAGATCCGGCTCACTGAATCCAGCTCCATTTTTTGAAGGTCTGATCTCAAATGCTGAAAATAATGCGACTGGTTAAAGCCGGCATCACTATTAGCAAGATAAATAAATGAAAAGGTGCTCCATTTTGGTTCGCCTTGTGCGGGAATCTGCGCTACTCTCCAATAATAAACCGTACTATCAATAAAGGTCATCGTTGGAGAAAATTCCAATACTCCCCCGACTGAATTAATCACACTTGTGAGCTTAAGTGGAGAATTGAAAAGTTCAGTGGTATCAATTTCGATACTGTATTTTGATAAAGGTGCAAATGGATTAGCCGTTGACGCCGCCAGTTTTATATTTTGTTTGTTAACAATTGAAAAATTATAAGGATAGATCGGCTTTGCTGCATCGTCGTAGACAAATACGTCTTTGGTGATGGTATTGTTTGTTTCGTACAGTTCATCAACTTTATTATCAACGTCTATTGTTATCGTAATTCTGTTGAGCCCCACGTCACGATTGCCAATAATTGGAATTTTCAAAGACACGGAGTCAGCGTACCGGATTCCGGGAATTGTATCTCTTTGGATCACCTGTGTTAACCCGTTGGGATATGTGCGTTTTATTTCTATCACTATATTACTGTCCACTGCCCTTCCTATATTCAGCATTTGGGCGTCTATTTTGAAACTGGTTTCATCTACCGAAACAAAAGAAGGAGAAACTTTAACCAATGGATCCTCGATTACATAATCAGGTTTCGGCTGCGTATTGTACCTGAGTGCGGGGTCCCCGTTTAACGATATCTGTTCGCAGTGAACCCTGGCATAATAATCGAATTGCGTGGTGACGTCAAAGCTGCGCCGAATTGCTTCCTGCATTATTTCCCCGATCGTGTGTCCATACTTTGAAAAAGCGATGGCCCTGTAATTATTTGTATTAATTATGTCGAGGTATTGAACTATACCTAAACTTGTAGTGGCCAGGAAAGCAACCGATCCCCTGTTAGGAGTCAATACGAAATTTTCGGAAATGCTATTCCTTGTGAGAAGGCGGGTTTGGTCAAAAGTATAGAGGTTCCCCGCGTTGCATCCAAGTGCGATAAATATCGGGTACTTGCCCTGGTTGTCATATGCTGCCGGGTTATCAAGATTAAATTCAAGTGTTGAAGAAGAAGAGTGGCCGAAATAAAGTATCATGCTGAGACCATCTTCGAATAATTTTTTCAACTCGTCACTCTTGATCTGGTCTCCAACGGTGGTTGTCATTTTATCAAAAGTAGTGACATGGCCGCCATATAAAGTGTCCGAAATAATGTCTTTGTAATACCCCATGATCTGTTCCAATATTGACTGTAACGATTCATCATCAGCTCCTATCACATGAACTACATTTTTCATCCAGGCTTTATCCGCTATTAAAGGGGAAGAAGTGGCCTGTGTTGCTTCGTACTCTTTCACTTTGTTTAAATAAACGGTTATCTCATCCGGAAATATGACGGAAAGACGTCCTATAGGCACCGACGGAATGGTATTGGGTGTGCTGCTCGTGACATAACAACTTAATAAATTATCCGAAGCAGGGTAACCAAATGTTGGAACAAGGTTGAGTTTATTGAGGTTATCCCTGGTGGTTTGAACGGCTGAACTTTCGTTATTCCTGAAGTCAACATAATTGACAGCCTTGCCAATTAAAAAAACAAATTTTGGTGGGATTGGATAATTATTGAGGGCATAAAGAATAAAATTCTTAATTGAGGATGGATGTGCTTTTATACCAAAGGCAAACTGATCAATCAGCTGATCTATGTCGTACACCTTTGCGCTATAACCACCTCCTGCGGGTGAACTTCGATAAAGCCTGTATTCATCCACCGGGTTGCTGCCATTGCTTCCGTTATACAGTACGGGATTGGATATGATCAGGTAATCTCCCTGTTTATCGGGCTGCCCGTAGTTAATGAAGTTTCGTGTTTGAAGCGTACTAACAAAATTAATATTGGTATTATCCTCACTCACCAGGACAAGTTCTCGGTCTACTGAGGAAGGCTCCAGGGCGATCTTTATTAAAGGCGGGTTAGAAACATCTGCCACATATCTTTTACCATTCGTAAGATCATACAAAACCGGGGCTGCGGAGCCATAGTTGAAATTGGTGATTTCAAGATAATTTCCGTTTGTATTGGCAGCTAACTTGAAGTAGAACTTTTTTAAATTGTCGAAATTAAATAGCCGCGGATAATTGATTTCATATTGTGCTACTACCATTCTGTCAGCTGCTCCGGTTCCGTCATTAATAACGTTTACCAAAGCTGTCCCCGTATTGATCACAGAAAGTGGAAAAGAAGTTTGGAATTTGACATAGTCGTAAAAATCCATTGTTTGCTGCACCACTTGTGTCCCATTGATCGTCACTCTGAAGGATCTTTGATTCACTGCGTTTCCGGCCGCATTAATGCTGATTGTGGGATCAGGACCCGCACTGTAAACGCGCAAGTTGGAGTGCGTAACATTTAATTTACCTGCTGCTGCAATATCGCCGGATGTATATCCTTCATCTTTATCATACGCTGACGAATAAACATAGCTTTCCTGTACTTTCTGGGCATTTCCGGTATTGATCCTGCTCTTGAGATAGTTGCCGAGCGTATACATGAAATAGGGTTCGGGCGAAAGCGTATTACCTGCAATGTTGTTGATCGTATTGACCAATCTTTTATTGGGTGCTGAAGAGTTAACCGTTAGAAAATAAGCTGCAGTATCTGTCTGCAAACTCCAATGATCATTTAGCTGATAGTCCGGATTGAGATATAACTGATTGTCCGGTTTCCCATCATTCATCTCTCCCCAAAACTCAATGTAGTCACCGCTTCCAAGTACTCCTGTCGGAACAGATGTATACAAAGAGATCTCCCGGCCATTTCTCCATAGTTGAAAATTTTCAGCGGGGGTATTGTCAAGACCAATTGAACTCAATGTTGCCTGGCTGATGCGGAAAAGTCCGGTTACGCCAACCTTAAACTTATAATACGTCTTGCTGTAGTCTATCCATTCATTATTATATACCTGCGCTTTTATAAAAAAGCCAGCGCATATTAATAATAGCAGGAGTAAAATTCTTTTCATGTGGACCGGGATTTATAAGGTACGGGTTATTTTTTCTTTTTGTTCTTATCATTTATCAGATCAAGCTTTAACGAAAACACATGTGTAAACAATGGATTCGATTGGTTAGCAAGGTTAGCGAAAGCATAGTCAATGGTTATGTTTTGGATCTTAAACCCGGCACCGATGCTGGGCTGATAGATCCAAACCTTTTTCTGGTTCAGCGTATCTGCATCTGCAAGGGCTTTTTGAAAATTATTGATACCTCCACGCAGGTAAAATATATTATTGATGTTTAACTCAACCCCAAGTTTGGGGTCAATGCTGATCGGATCGCTGCTGATAACTGTATTTCTTTTACCATCAAAAGTGAGATCAAAGTTTGCTTCTGCCAGCAAGCCCAGTTTATTGCTGATCTTAAAGTCTCTTGCTGCACCAATGATCAATCGTGGCGCTGTCATTTCAGTTGATTTTACCGGAATATCATTCTTGGTTAAATACAGGGCTTCTTTTTCTTTGTCAGTAAAACTAAATGACCAAGCGTTGAATGTCGTTGTGATGTCTCTTGCTGTAATTCCGAATTTCCATTTACCCTCGAACACCTGTATGCCGCCATCCAGGCCAAAACCCCATGCTTTTGCAAATTTTCCCACGCTTCGATGGATCACTTTGGCATTCATTCCAAACTGGATATGCTTATTTTCTGTTTCCTTTAATTTTTGCGCGAAAGAAAAAATAAAGGCATAGTCTGCAGATGAGAACGACTGAATATTGTTGTAGTTGATCGAACCATCCGGTTCAACCAAAAACAATGTGTTCATAATATCATCTACTGCAAACCGCAGAGCGGAAATACCAATAACCCGTTTGTTATTTTGAATCGGGAAAGCGATGCTTGCATAATCATATTTTCCAATCCCCGCAAAATATTCGGAGTGCATCAAATTCAAATTCGGATGATCCTTTACACCGACCAATCCGGCAGGATTCCAATAGCCGGCGGTTCCATCTTCAACGGAACCGACCTGCGCACTACCCATAGCAAGTCCCCTGGCGCCAGCGCCAATATTTAAAAATTCATTAGAATATTTCCGGAATTGACCAAAACAAGAGAGTGAGGCAACGGTCACAAGTAGACACAGGTGGCGTTTGGATATTTTCATTTCGATTTTCGGATAAGCGATTATTAAATTTGGTATTCATAGGGAAGTGAATCACCCCCAAAAGTACTCTTTACGCCTCGAAATACATAACGTAAAAGCCTCTTTACTATAAGGATTGTAAACGAATTAGTTAGAAAAATATTGCATCGCTTTTCAACGGTTTATTTTCTGGCTTACTTTTGCGCAAATTATAGAAATGAGCCTGATAGAAGAATTACGATGGAGAGGGATGATACAGGACATAACGCCCGGTACTGAAGAACAGTTGAGTAAAGAATTGACCTCAGCCTACATTGGTTTTGATCCTACCGCCGATAGTCTTCATATTGGAAGCCTGGTACCCATTTTATTGTTGGTGCATTTGCAAAAGGCCGGCCATAAACCCATCGCCTTGGTTGGTGGGGCAACCGGAATGGTAGGAGACCCCAGTGGAAAGAGTGAAGAAAGAAATTTGCTGAGTGAAGAAACCTTACGCCATAACCAGGAAGGAGTGAGAAAACAGCTCGAAAAGTTCCTGGATTTTGACAAGAGCAAACCGAATTATGCGGAAATGGTAAACAACTACGATTGGTTCAAAGATCTTAGTTTTTTGAATTTTATTCGCGATGTGGGCAAGCACATTACTGTCAATTATATGATGGCAAAAGATAGCGTGAAAAAAAGAATTGAAGGTGATGTCGGAATGAGCTTTACCGAATTTACCTATCAATTGGTCCAGGGTTATGATTTTTACTGGCTATACACCAACAAGAACTGCAAACTTCAAATGGGCGGCAGCGATCAATGGGGTAATATAGTAACCGGCACTGAGTTAATCCGTCGTAAAGCAAATGGTGAAGCCTTTGCATTTACCTGTCCTTTGATCACGAAAGCCGATGGAGGCAAATTTGGAAAGACTGAAAGAGGAAATATTTGGCTCGACCCACAAAAAACTTCGCCTTACCAGTTCTATCAGTTTTGGCTCAATGCAAGTGATACAGACGCAGAAAAATGGATAAGAATATTCACCTTTCTGTCTTTTGAGGAAGTGGAAAGAATTACAAACGAACATGAGAAAGATCCGGCACAACGTCTTTTACAAAAAAGACTTGCTGAAGAAATAACAGCCTTCGTTCATGGCAAGGAGGAACTGGAAAAAGCTGTCGAAACAACAAAAAGGCTCTTTGCTGATCAAACAACTCCTGCAGAAAGTCTTTCTGAGCAAGACCTGGAGCAGATGGAAGGTGTGATAAAAACGGATTTCGAAAAAATGAAACTTAACACAGGCATTGATGTTGTGAGTTTTCTTGCAGAGACAAATATTTTTCCAAGTAAAGGCGAGGCAAGAAAAACTATCCAGGGAGGAGGAGTAAGTATCAACAGGAAAAAGGTTGATAATATTGGAATGAAGGTTGACACTTCCTTACTTCTTCATGAAAAATACATTTTGGTGCAGAAAGGGAAGAAAAATTACCATCTGGTAAAACTCGTTTGAGCTATAGTCCCTTTATTACCTTCCACATTTCATCCGCCACTAGCTGATTTCCTTTTGCATTCAAGTGCACTCTATCCCGGGTAAGGATACCCTGTTCTTTATTCTCGGAATTGTATTGTTTGTTATAATCAAGAAATTTTTGCCGGAGATCTACCAGGAATAAATTGTTTTGCCTGGCAATACTCCTGATAATAGCCGCATATTTATTCAAATCACCATCCTGCTGATTTGTAAAATCTGTCTTTTCTCCTATAACTGCCGGCGTACAAAGTATCACGCTTATATTCCTTTGCTGTAATTTTTTGATGATCGCATTGTAAAACTTTTCGAATTTATCAGGATCGGTACCCGTACCAGACGAAACTTTATGCCATACGTCATTTACTCCAATGTAGATCACAACAATATCCGGACTTTTGGTAAGTACGTCAGAATCCATTCTCAGATAAAGATCATAAACCTTATTTCCGCCAATACCTGCTCCAAGAAATTCATACTCTAAAGATTTATTTTCAAACCTGCACATGCTGTCAATGCGATTGATATAACCACCCGGCTCTGCTCCCTGTTGTGTAATAGAATCACCAAAAAATATCACTCTTTTCTTTTTCTGCGGCATAAATGCAGTTAGTAAAACAATAGCCGGTAAAATTATATAGCGCATAAAAGGATTTATAAAAAACAAAAGCACCCAACCCCCGAGTGCTAAATTTATAAATTATTTTATTACTATCGTTTATTCCACTTTTACCTGTTTCCTGATCAATGCTCCTTCCCTGACTTCCATCAGGAACTGTCGTTCACGCAGCCAGTACCCATTTCCTTTCTCACAAAAATGCACCTTCAGATTTTCAATGCTTATGGGATTGCCGTCAGGTATATCGGCAATATTGCTATGGCCTATTTCATGACCATCGATAATGATCACCAATCCGCTGCCAATAGCTTCCATCTTATTTCCTTCAAGTATCAGCATACCTGTGTCTTCTCCTAAGCCGATGCCAATACATTGCGGGTTAGTGGCGATTGCCTGTGCGAGCCTTCCAAAACGTCCCCGCTTTTCAAAATGCGAATCCACGATCACATCATCAATAAAACCAAGTCCCGTGGTGATCTTTACTTCGCCCTTCAGATGAGCTTGTGTAGCATTGCCTTCGTAGATCATCGTGTTACTCATCGCCATTGCACCAGCACTGGTACCTGCTACTACAAAATTTTCATGGTGGTATCGATCCAGAAGAATGTCCAAAAAATCAGTACCCCCAAATGTCGCGCTCAGCCGCAATTGGTTGCCACCGCTGAACATCACAGCGTCGCAATGACGGATACGTTCCAAATATTCGTCCTTCATGGCATCCTGGCGATTGCGGATAGGCATCAGGCCCACATTTGTACAGGAAATTTTTCCAAAAGCATTGAGGTAGTTTTCGCCCACCTCGTTGGGAATGATCGAAGCGGTTGTAATGATCTCGATCCGCACTGAGGGTCCCCCGGCTTCTTCTACAATGCGGCGAAGAATACCCAGCTCAAAAAAATTGAGATTATTGCGTGAAATTTGACCTCGTTCTAAATCAGTTCCTTTGTCCTCAGCTCCTCCAACTGCTATCAGTTTTCCTTTAGGATTCTCCATTCATTCGGGTTTGATTAACGACAAAAATAATCCAAAACAGTTTAACGAAAAGATCGTTTAACGAAGTATGTGAATAAGTGGAGAAGATTTACCTGCTCTTCCAATTTTGACTAATATAGAATACAACCAGGCCACCAGCAGCGATCAAACTACCCCATAAGGCAAACCAGCCGGTGGAAATAAACAGAAACAACCAGATGCAAATTGAAAGCAACACAGGAAGAGGATACAACCACATCTTAAACGGAAGGTTGTTTGTTCCCGGGCGCTTTCTTAATAAGATAAGTCCGACTGACTGCCCGATAAACTGAATGATGATTCGCATTGCTAAAATTGAATCAATTGCCTTGTCCAACTTGAAGAGGAGGCTGAATATGAACCCCAGTGAACATAAAAAGATAAGCGAAATGTAAGGAAAATCCTTTGTCGGATGAAGCCTTGAAAACAATTGAAAAAAATTTCCATCTGCGGCCGCCGCATAGGGAATTCTTGAATACCCCAAGACCACAGCAAACAAAGATGCCAATGCGATCCATAATATCAAAACTGTAATGATAATTCCTCCCCAGTTGCCATAAATTCGTTCCATAAAAATGCTTGCTAAATGTTTCTCACCGGGTTTAATCTCCTGCCAAGAGATCACGCTCATTACGCTAATATTCATTAGCAGATAAAGTATGGCAATTCCTGCAATGGATATGAACATGCTCCTCGGGATATTTCTTTCGGGCTTTATTATCTCGCCCCCCAAATGGCAAACATTATAATAGCCCAAATAGCTATAGACCGTCTTTACAGAGCCTTGCCCCATGGCAGCCCAGAAAGCATACTGGAAAAAAGATTCTTCTCCCAAAGGAAGTAACCGGATGGGATGTCGGGCATGTGTGAGGCCACTGACAATGATCCACACAACGGTTAAGATCACGACGATCCAAAGAGCAACTGAAATTTTACCCACCGTTTCAATCTTGCGATAAAGTAAAACAAAGACAATGATCACCAGGCCTCCCGAAACCAATTTTTGTTGAGCCAAACTTAAAGGGTGAATAATATAAGAAAGATACTGAGCAAACCCTATGGCTCCTGAAGCCACTACCAGCGGTGCCTGGATACACGTTTGCCACACAAATAAAAAACTCATTAATCTTCCCCATTTTTTTCCAAATCCAATGCGGAGAAAATTATAGGAGCCCCCGGCCAATGGATATGCCGCCCCTAATTCACTCCATATCATCGCATCGACGAAGGCGGCGAAAGCGCCAAAGATCCACGCCCATAGAAACAAACCATTATGAAAATAACTTACCACGAGCGGCATCACCACGAACGGTCCAATGCCCACCATATCGATCATATTAATAGCTGATGCCTGGAGTAAATTTATTTTACGGGAAAGGGCCAAATAGTTTTTGTTTGTGGTTACTCATTAACTTTTCGCGAAAGTGGTAATTCCTTCCACAAGCAGATCAAGATTACCAATCGTGGTGTAGACGTTAGGGGTAATGCGCACGCCATGGATATTTTCCCATTCAATGCTTACCGTGTGAATTTTATATTTATCAAAAAGGAATACTTCAAGGTCAGACGGTTTTTTTCCTTCAATACGTACATTGCCGATCGCGCATCCCCATTTTGGATTTAGTGAAGTGTTGATCTTTACCTTTGGCATATCTTTTACTTTTTCCATCCAGTAATTTTTCAAATACCACAATCGTTTTTCCTTTCTTTCACTGCCGATCATTTCATGAAACTCAAGTGCTTTGCCGATGGCCTGTTCAATAAAGAAAGGTCTTGTTCCAAGGTTTTCAAATTTGCGAATATCATCCTTTAATGGATCCTCGCTGGTGGCAAACAATGGGTAAATATTCCTGATCTTTTCTTTCTTTACATACAACATGCCGCTGCCAATGGGCGCATACAGCCACTTGTGTAAACTACTTGCAAAATAATCACAACCCAGATCAGGAATTTTGAAACTAAAATGGGCGAAACTGTGAGCTCCATCGACTATCACTTCAATTCCTCTTTTATGAGCTTCATCTGCGATCTTTCTTACAGGAAGTATTTGCCCGTTCCAGTTAATGATATGAGTGATGTGAACGAGCTTTGTTTTTGGACTAAACGATTTAATATACTGTTCTGCCAGGTAATTTTCATCTTCACTGGGTAGTTCGAGATTTACCCAAATCATTTTTATTCCATCGCGTTTTTGCCGTTGGTTGTAAGCATTTACCATATTGGGATAATCTTGCCTGGCAGCTACCACTTCATCGCCTGGTTTTAACTGCAAACCGAAGATCACAGTTTCCAGTCCTTCCGATGAATTGCGGTTAATAGCAATCTCCTCCGCGTCACAACCGGCCAGTTTAGCCAGGTTCTTTCTTAAAGGTTCACGGCCCTGGTCAAGAATTCGCCACATATTGTAGCTCGGTGCTTCATTGCTGAAATCGTAATAGCGCTTGACGGCTTCCTGGACGGGAATTGGTGCCGGAGATACTCCACCATTATTCAGATTAATCAATCCGGGTGAACCCGAAAATGATTGCTGAATAAAATACCAGAAATCTTCATCCGCTGCAAGATGATTCGATGAAATACCCTCGAATTCCCGCAATACTCTTTCAGGATTTCGACTCCAGGCAGGTTTTGTAATGGAAGCAAAAAAAGCAGTTGCAGAGAGCGTTCCTGCCTTTTGTAAAAAGCGGCGACGATTCGTAGCTGGCATGACGGTCAATTTATATTAAATGTAATCAAAAATGAAGTGAGTGAAATCAGAAAGAGCTGACCGATTCAACAAGAAGGGGAAGAGCCTTTAAAATTCAATACTGTTTATGCAATATAGTCCCGTCTTCAATAGAGATCATTCAAAATGTTTTTTAAGTGAATATCCCTTGTCTTTGAGAATTTTTTCTTTTTTAAAAATTTCGACATCTGAAGCCATCATTTCCTTTACCAGCATACCCAGGTCATGCCTGGGCTGCCATCCGAGTTTTGTTTTAGCCTTGGACGCATCGCCGACCAGCAAATCAACTTCAGTGGGCCGGTAATACTGCGTATCAATCGCTACTACTTCTGATCCTTTTTCCAGCTGATATTCCGGATCAGAGCATGATACGACATAGCCTTTTTCGTCAGCACCTTTTCCACGAAATGCAATTTCAATTCCCACTTCCGCAAAAGACATTTTCACAAAATCTCTTACAGGTGTGGTAACGCCTGTGGCAATCACAAAATCTTCGGGGTTTTCCTGCTGCAGCATGAGCCACATTGCTTCTACATAATCTTTGGCATGACCCCAGTCACGCTTTGCATCGAGGTTACCGAGAAATAATTTATTTTCCAACCCCAGAGCAATTTTAGCAACAGCACGGGTGATCTTGCGGGTTACAAATGTTTCTCCTCTTAGCGGACTTTCGTGATTGAATAAAATACCATTACAGGCGAACAGATCATATGCTTCCCGGTAATTCACTATGATCCAATAGGCATACAATTTTGCTACACCGTATGGACTGCGCGGATAGAAAGGAGTTGTTTCCTTTTGAGGTATTTCTTGCACCAAACCATACAACTCCGAAGTAGAGGCCTGGTAAAGTCTTGTCTTCTTCTCCAATCCCAAAATGCGAATGGCTTCCAAAATTCTCAAGGCTCCAATACCGTCAGCATTGGCTGTGTATTCAGGATTTTCAAAACTTACCTTTACGTGGCTCATCGCACCAAGATTATATATCTCATCTGGCTGCGTTTGTTGAATAATCCTGATCAGGTTGGGGCCATCAGTCAGATCACCATAGTGGAGCTTGAACCGAACTCCTTTTTCATGTGGATCCTTATATAGATGATCAATACGGCTGGTATTAATAAGAGAAGAACGTCTTTTGATGCCATGCACCATATAGCCTTTTTCCAGTAGCAGATCGGTCAAGTAAGCTCCGTCCTGGCCATTAACGCCAGTAATCAATGCTGTCTTCATAATGATTTATAAAGGAAATGATTTATTCGGCAATTTGCAACAATTTTTGATTTGCCAAAAAATCATCATAAGCTCGTCGAATTCCCTCTTGTAATTCTGTATGGGGTTTCCAGCCAAGGTCGTAGATACGGGAACTATCCAATAGCTTGCGTGGAGTGCCGTCTGGTTTGGTGTGATCATATATGACTTCACCCTCGTAACCGATAATATCTTTGATGATTTTGGCCAGCTCAGAGATCGTGTAATCTGTTCCGGATCCAACGTTAATTATTTCTTTCTCATCATACTTCTCCATTAAAAAAAAACAAGCATCTGCAAGATCATCTGCAAAGAGAAATTCCCTGCGCGGCGTGCCGCTGCCCCATACGATCACCTTATCGCTGTTTTCAATTTTAGCTTCGTGAAATTTCCGGATCAATGCTGGTAACACGTGAGAGTTTTGCCGATGATAGTTATCACCTATACCGTAAAGATTGGTCGGCATTACACTTATAAAATTGGATCCGTACTGGGTTCGATAAGCTTCGCAAAGTTTGATGCCCGCAATTTTAGCAATAGCATAGGCATCATTGGTGGGTTCCAACTCTCCTGTCAGCAAATATTCTTCCTTAATCGGTTGAGGAGCCAATTTGGGGTAAATACATGAACTGCCCAGAAAGAGTAATTTTTTTACCCCCGTATTTGCCGCAGCATGAATAATGTTAACCTCGATCATCAGGTTGTCGTACAGGAAATCTGCTTTATAATTGTTGTTGGCTAAGATACCTCCCACTTTAGCTGCTGCCAGAAAAACGTATTCAGGTTGATGATCTTTGAAAAAATTATCAGTCTTGGTTTGATTTCTGAGATCCAGCTCCGAAGAAGTTTTTTTTATGAGATTTGTGTAGCCTTTTTTCTTTAATAACCGGTCAATGGCAGAGCCAACCATTCCGGTATGACCTGCAATGTAGATTTTACTATTTAAATGCATATTTAAAGTACGACAGATTTATTTTGGGAGCAATGGTTCTAACCATTACGTCCGCATCTGTAGTTTCCAGTTCGGCGACCATCATATATCCTAATGACGGGAGTTCGACCCTGACGGATTTATTTTTAAGAGCAATGACACTATTACCAAATTTTGCGATTGAGTCATCATCAGTCTGTTCCGGGTCATTGGCATTTACCTGGATTTTTTCCAACCGGATGTTGTAATGTTCATCAAGAAATTGCCTGATAGCCCCAATTTCAGAATTACGGATAATTGCCGGCCTCCCCAGCCAATACACAAAGTTAACCACTCCATCAATCTGTTTGAGGGATAAAAGTTCACTTTCGGCGGCCTTGATGAATACAAAGTAAGGAAATAAAGGTTCATTCACCACTTTCTTTCGATCGTTCCACTGTACCATGACCTTATTAATGGGGCAGTAAGTCTCAATTTTTTTGCGGGTCAAGATTTCTGTCACCCTCTTCTCAAACCGCGGTTTTGTGTGGACCGCGAACCATTTTTTGTTCTCATCCATAAATCAGCGTTAAAGTTTACATTCCTACAATGAGCAGAAATAATTCCTGCTGGTTCTTCACAGTATGGAAGTTGCACCTTAACTGATTTTAATTCTAATGAATTAGATTTTATTAATCACTCAGGATACCGATCAATGATCTTAAATTTTCACGAGTGTTGTTGATGTTTCAGAAGAAAGCAAGGGGCTTCACGAAGGATGTAGGAGATGTCGGCTTACGAAGGATTAGGATAACGATGCAAGTTTATAAAAATAATTTCACAAAGTCAAGATTGTTATCAACACAGGACTCCTCATTTTGAATAAAGATCTTTAAACTCCGCAAACGTTGGTGCTAAGTTCGGGAAAAAAAGCTTTCCTCAGTCATCGTATTTTTACTTCTCTTTCGAAAGCTGCAAGCATCTGCTTTTAAAGGAAGGTTCTCACTCAGAAAAGCGCCCGTGGAAGGTTTCGGCTTCTATCGGCTGTCCAGCGCGGAAGATTTGGGAGTTTAAAATATTTTTTTCTGGATTCAGGGATAAAATCGAGGGAGTGAATTTCTTTATGCCTAAACAGGCCGCTCCATTTGACTGTTTCATTTAATTTTATTGCAAACCTTTGAAATGGCGAGAATAAAGATTGAATTGCCGGAGAAGTTTTCCTTTGAAACCATTATCCCTATCCGGATAACGGACCTGAATTATGGCAATCATGTAGGTAACGATACCATATTGTCTATACTTCATGAAGCAAGGGTTCAATATCTGCGACACTATGATCTTGATGAATTGGATTTTGCGGGCATTGGGTTAATTATGAGTGACGTGGCGGTGGAGTTTAAAAATGAAATATTCTATGGTGAGAGGATCATAGCCTCTGTTACGGTCAGTGAGATCTCCAAATTTGTTTTTGATGTATATTATAAACTTGAAAAGGAAAATAATGATAAAAGGATCCTCGTAGCCCTTGCCAAAACAGGTATGGTCTGCTATGATTACACCGCGAAAAAGGTTGCGGCAGTACCCAAAGAGGTGAGAGACAAACTGGAGTAACATCAAGAACAATTATCGGGGGAACTGATTCCAAATCTTCCAACTTTCTTCTGCCTGCCAAACGAGCATTTCGAAGCCATTTTGAATGACAGCTCCTCTCTCTTGGCCTTTTTTGAGAAATAGCGTTTTCGGAGGATTGTAGATCAAATCAAACAAAAAGTGTTTTGGAGTAATTCCTTCAAAGGGCAGCGGCAGGATTTCATTGACCTTTGGATACATACCGATGGGGGTTGTATTAATGATCAATTGGTTTTTTTCCAGGACATCGGGAGTAAGTTGCTCATAAGTGATGTTAGTTGGCGAGTGTTTGCGGGAGACATATGTATAACGGACCTGATTCTTTTTTAAAACAAATTCCACCGCTTTGGCGGCCCCACCTGTTCCCAATATCAACGCATTTTTATGGTGGGGTCGAAGTTTGGTTAAGAGAGATTTTTCAAAGCCAATGACATCAGTATTGAATCCGATTAATTTGCCACTGATTATCTTGATGCAATTACACGCCCCTGTCTGAGTTACCAGGTCATTTTTTTCATCTAAAAATGATAAAACTGATTCTTTATAAGGGATCGTTATATTTAACCCTGCCAGGTCGGGATTACCTTTAATGATATCCGGTAGGTCTGTGATATTTGGCAATTGAAAATTCTCGTACCGGCAATCTTCCACCGCCTCCCTCTTAAATTTTTCAGCAAAGTAATCTTTGGAGAAAGAATGTGTCAATGGATAGCCGATCAGTCCAAACAGGCGCATTAGCTCTTGTCGTTTAAAAATAAGCTGAAAGTATCACCACGTAAACCGATGCGCATAGATTCAAGCGGTAATACTTCGGAGGGTGCTATATTGCCAAGGTTTACATTGCAACCCAGTAGTTCAATAAAGTAAAGCTGTTGCCCTTTCTGAGGAGCTTCCCAAATGATCTTTTCTTCCGGTATTTGGGTCAGAATTTCCTGTACCAGGCCTTCTCTTACCTCGCCGGAACCCCGGTAGATCCCCACATTGCCGGACTCTCTCGCTTCAGCAATCACATAACTGGCACCGGCATTTAACTCGGCCCGCATGAGTTCAATCCATTTATATGGAGGAATGATATGCTCTGCGTCTTTGCTTCCCACCTCACTTAAAACGGTTCCATACTTCGTAAGCTTTTCGATATACCCGCATTTTTCTGCGTGCGGAATGGTTATTGATCCGTCGCTAACTTCCATATAGCGGATACCAAAATCCTTGCATACCTGGATATAATCATCAAATTGATTACGGATCAAAAACGCTTCAAACAACGTGCCTCCAAAATAAACAGGAATATCGTGGGTACTATATATCTCAAGTTTTTCTTTGAGATTCGGAGTAACAAAAGAAGTTCCAAAACCAAGCTTTACGATATCTACATGGGGACGTGAGACGCTTAAAAAATTTTGAGCCTCGTTCACACTTAATCCTTTATCCATGACCATAGTAAGACCTGCAGTTCTTGGCTTTTGATGCCGATCGGGAATTTGTGTAAGGTTAAAATTCATTACCAGTGACTTTTTAAGCGGCGCAAAAATAAGGAAGAAGACTGAAGGAGCAAGTGAGAAGAATCAGGCGCAGAATTCGCCTTATATTGATCTATTGCGTTTGAACTTTGCTAATATATCTACCACTTGCTGATTTTGAAGAATCGATGGATTAAGTTCAACAAATCTTTTTAAAAGTTTGGGTGCCTTTTCCATGGCTCGCTCAAGGTAAAGGATCGCTTCTTTTGATTTTCCCATGGCAAATAAGATATTACTGAGGTAAAACATAAATAACGGTTTACCATGTGTTACGTGCAACGCCGCAAGCACTTGTTCCTTTGCCTCCTCCAGGAAATCGGCCTTGTATAAACAACGTATCAGTGCTTCCCAACCGGATGAATTTTTTGGACGAATGCGAACCACATTGGAAAGATATTGTATAGCTTCTTTGAAAGCGCCAACCTGGAATTTACATTCACCCATCAGCAAATTGTATTCGGGTTGCAGGCGATGGATCTTTAAAGCATTATCCAGTTGCTTGATCGCGCTCTCCCACTGCCCTTCATTATAATACGTACAGGCAATTTTATAAAAGATCTTGCTGTCTTCCGCATTCATGTGTGAGGCCTTACGATAATAGAACCGTGCCTGCGCATAATTGTGTAACCTGTCGTAGCAGTGACCAATGGCCTCAAAAATCACATCTTCCGGTTTAGATAACTCAAGGACCTTTTCCAACGCTTCAATAGCCTCTTTGAACTTACGCAGACGGATATAGGCGTCACCCATATTTCGATAAGCATAATCGAACTTTTCATCGATCGTTATGGCATATTGATAAGCATCAATTGCTTTTTCGTACAGTTTCAATCCCTGGTAAGCCGCGGCAAGATTAAACCATGCAAGTTCATTATAGGGAAAGTCATCAATGATTTTTTGATGAAGTTTGATACTTTCTTCACTGCGCCCCGTAAAATCTGTCCAAAAACAAATTTTATACAACGCTTCTTCATTATTGGGGTCTTGATCCAGGATCAGTTGAAGACAATCGAATACCTTGTCAAACTCTTCGTAATCATCATAAACATCAGCCAGTTCGAATAACAGTTCAATTCTTTCTTGTCCATCGAAAGAATGCAGCGCTTTTTCCAATAACTCGACGGCTTTTTCCTGCTGGTCAAGGGCCAGCAAAACATCGGTTTTGAGGATATAAAGATTTATGTCGCCACCATCAAAAAGCTCGGCCTGCTCTAAGATCTTTAATGCATCATGATAACGTCTGAGCGATAATAAGATGTCGGCTTTTTTAATAAGAAGAGAAGAAGAAAATGGGTATTGTTCAGAGCCTAATTCTGCAGCCTCCAGGGCTTTTTGAAGATCTTCCTTTTCATCGTAAAACTCAACGATCTTTTCAAAAGCTTCTTCGTCAAGAAATTTGTGGCTGCGACCCGTCTTTAAATTCTCATATTGCTTTAATAATTCATCTATTTCGTCTTTATTTTCCCGGGATGGATTCTCTTTCATGTCTGGCTTTTAGGAAAATTACCCCATAAAGGTAGAAAATCACAGGTTTCTGTAACATTTTTTCGATTTTTCCGTTAAATAAACTTTAAAAGATGTGACAAGCGGTTGGATTTATGATTATTTTTGTTTTTAATTTTGTAGGGAATGTCAATTAACCAATCAGCCATACTAAAAATTGTGAGGAGAACCGCAGTGGTTTTAATACTAGCGGTCTCTGCGATCAGTGCTTTTGCAGTTCTTGGTGATAAAGGGAAGACACCAAAGAACCGCTCGCTCTTAACAAATGAAAATTTCGCGATCATTCGCGGGAGTTTCTCCTTAAAATCAAACTACAATTTCAGAGGCAGCCAGGTTATCAATCAAAAAAACGAATACATCAATTTAAACACCGTTGTTACCTATCAAAAGGGCAACACAACTTACATAGTGCCTCTTAAGAAAAAGATTTTCATCACTACTCAAAATGCTGGTTTCACTATCAATCATTGATTACTGGCCGGCCACTTTACTTTCTTTATAGGTCATTATTCTGAACCCTGTTTTTGGGAGATCGAATTTTGATGCAGGAACAGGATCGAAGCTGATCTTAGAAGCACTGAATACTACCTTGTTCTTACCCAAACTGGATTCATATTCAAGAGCGAGACCCGGGAGAGTTCTGTTGCTGTATTGAAAATTTTGATTTTCGGGAACAAGTTCCGTTGTATAATAAACGGTAAAACTCTCACCATTCTTTAGTTTTCCTATTGCCTTACGGCAATTATAGCCAGCGATGGTTTTATATTCATCCAGGTAAGTGAATGCAACGCTATCATATTTTTGATTCGCTTCTATCCAATCAGCTGGGGTCATGCTGATCATATATTTTTTGTCCCCATATTCTTTGAGCACATTGACGTTTCCGGTTCTTCCATCGATGATAGTCGATTGAGTACCGAATACACTCACTAATTCTGAACGGCTAAGTTTGCCTTTTATGTAGATTGTATTGGTGGCACCGTCAAACCCATCTGCCAGTTTCGGGGTCGGGTCATTTGTATTTACAACGACATTATAAACTATGCTGCCTTCCGAAAATTTTTTTTGCGCAAAAAGGGGAGTAAAGAAAAACAACGAAATGATCAATATCAGGGACCTTTTTTTCATGCCTTACG